>Ga0209634_1000359_pt1 | contig 35103 bp, 55 predicted proteins | sample LinPmetageLP40_FD_184043 | JGI IMG/M metagenome (GOLD analysis project Ga0209634, IMG submission 184043) | Marine viral communities from the Pacific Ocean - LP-40 (SPAdes) (version 2) | ecosystem: Environmental > Aquatic > Marine > Oceanic | place: Pacific Ocean | collected 2010-08-26 | reverse complement strand
TCTTGACATAAAGTATCTCCATTTTTAATTAATGGGTTACCATTTTTATGAAAACCAAATACTACTTTAACTTTATCATCATAAACTCTGATTCTATCTCCTATTTTTATCATATTAAAATGGTAATGGTTCGTTAGACGTATCTTTAGGTGTAAATGTTGGATCACCCAACTTTCTATAATTAAAGCTACCAAATGGTTGTTCACCTATTTCTGATACTACAACTTGTTCTGAATGGCGTCTATTTTCAATTGATAATTTTAAATCATTAGCTCGTTTTTTAGCCATATAATCATTATCAGCATAAACGTACATATCCATTGTAACAACGTATCTTTTATTTTCTTTATTCATAATATTTTGCTATTAATAATAGTTTAACTTCTTCACTAATCTCGTTTGTCTGGTATAACTTTTCTATTAGATCTATCATGAGAATTTTTTAATTAATTTATTAATATCTTCTCTTGATTGCCATCCTAAAACCATATCACCACCAATAAATTCACCATCTTGATCAAATACAGCTACCTCAAATGAAGAAACATCTTTTACATTATCAACTGCTTCTCTAACACCAGTTTTACCCGCACTGTACATTCCTGTACCTGCTACAACGGACAACTCAATACCATTATCTAACATTATTAACCCCTGAATGTTTCCCTTACCTAATTTGTGTTGTTTAAAAGTAATATCTTTAAATGTTTTCATAACTATCTTTTTTGATTAAAACCTATTGATTTATTATCACCTGATTCAGGTACATTTACATCCCTGATGATCTCAAATGCTTGACCCATAGTAATGAATTTTTTTTCTACTGCTAAATTTAATCCTTGAATGAATTGATCTGTCATAACCTTTATTTTAAATTTTTAATCGCTCGAACCATTCGAACACGTAAATATACGAACTCTCCCTCAGGTAACCAAATCTAGTCGCCGAAAGCTTCCTCTAATGTTGCAGGATTGTCTCTTAAGTAAATATTGAGTTTAGATTGTTCTTGCCAATCGCTTATAAATTCTTGTTCAATAGCGTTGGTTTCTACTTTAGGTTGTTTTAACATCCAAGGTGTATTTAATTTACACCATCTAACATAACCAGGGTCATATTGTTGTACTTCAGATATTAATTGTCCTTTATATTTACCTCTTGGGAATTTCATATACGGGAATATATGAAAAAAAAATGCGGTAACCAAATGTTACCGCAATTATCTTTAATTTATTTTAATTTATCTTATTGATAATCTTTCATAAAACGACCGAAGTGTTCTTGTAATGCTTTATCAGCAACATAATTTTTAAAATCTTCAACGTAATCATCTACATCATCAAATTCATCACCTGCTTTTTTAACTGATGCCATAAATTGCTTGATTTCTGAGTCCGTTGCTTTTGCATCATCTTTTAATGCTTTAATAATATCTCTCATTGGAGGCACTCCCTTAAATTTAGGTAATGCTTCTTTCATTCTCATTTTGTCAGATAATTCTTCTGCATAATCATCTTCTCCACTAATAGAATCTTCTTCAATATCTTTTAAACCTTCATCATAATCTGCATCTACCTTCATGTCAAAATTAACTGCATCTGCTTCTTCCATACCATATTTAAGATTAAATCCTCTTTTTCTTGGTGATGAAACACTGCCATTAATTATTTCATCAAATGCTTGAAATAAATCATCACCGTCGATGTTACCATCTCTGTATTGTTTTAAATGCATTTGCATTTCATCTTCTCCAGAAAATTCTTCTTCTTTAACGATACCTTCACCATATTGAGCTTTTATATACCCACATACTTTAGCAGCACCTTTTTTACCATATTTACCTTCGTTATCAGATAAACATTGGTCAAATGGGTAAGAACCTTCATCTATTTTAGCTTTAGCATTACCAATTGTTTCTTGAAGATCTTCTTTATTCATAGCTGCTCTCTTATATTTTGAAGCATCACTACCATCTGAATCTTCTTGTTTGTTACCTTTTCTATCGTATCCTGCTATTTCATCCATTTCTTTATCTTCTTTAATTCCTGCTTTTTCTTGAGATGCCTCAATTGCTAAATCAACTGATGCTTTATCTTCATCTAAATCCATTTTAGCATCCATAAATTTACCTAACGTTGGTTCAATGTCCATTCCAAATTCTTTCATAGTGTTTTTAATTTCAGCCTGAAAATCACCAAAGAACATACTTGCTTCTTTAGTAGCACCTTCTTCCATTGCTTCAATAGCATTTTGCAAGTGGTTATTTTCCCTATGATAGTTAACATCTTCGAAATCATCAGATATTTTCTTTAGAACTTTAATGTCAGTATCAACACCTGCTTTAAGTCCGGCTTTTAACATTCCATCATAATCAAAATCTGTTGTCCAACCTGAACCTATTTGGTATTGTTCGAATATATCTATTAAGTTATATTTACTCATAATTTATTTTTTTGCTTTTGGTTTTCTACCTTTACGTTTTTTTCCAGCTGCAGCGTCAACCACATCTTTAGATTGTTTAGCTACTTCTTTAATAGCAACTCCTACATCTTTAATTTCTGCTTTGACTGCTTTAGCTCTACGCTTTACAGTTGCAGCTTTTTCTTTAACATCTTCAATAGTATCTTCTACTACGTCAGGGATTAAATCACCATCACGGTCAGCAATTTTGCCTTTCTTGATAAAATAAACTACGGCACCCGCACCTAATAGTATTACAACCAGAATAAATAAGAATAATTTCATAATTATGTTTTTTAAATGTTTATTATAAATATATAAAAATTAGGCTAAATTATATTTTTGTTTATATTTATCTACAAATGAAATTCCTACTCCAATATCTATTATTTCGGAGGTTGTTGGTACACCAACTAATTTATCTGCTGATAATATATAATCTATATTTTCATTTTTAAATATCTTAATTTTGGTTTTAGCATTAGAACGATTTGATGTTTTAAATACTAATACTACGGGTTGTTTACCATATGCCTTACCTTTCTCGGGTTTAAATTTAGGCTGTCTAAATCCCTTTTCTTCCCAATATTCGGTTTTATAAGGGCCAAATGATGTTATATTTCTATCATAATGCCAAACCGATCTACTGCCTAATTCAGGTTTTGAAGGTACTTCTAACATTTCCTGTGTAAACTTCTGCCACGGGATTGCTTCTTGTTCTTTTGGTCTTCCTCTACTCTCTGCCATATAATATATTATTAATACTTGTTTTATATTCACCCCATTTAGATGAACATTCTTTAGTTTGATGATTAAATTCAATTCTAACTGTTCTGTTAGGAATAGCATGCTGAGGGATTTGAAAATAATGATTTATTTTATTCCATCTATCATAAACAGCAATAAGTAAATCACCATCTTTTTTAACTCCTGTAACAGCAGCCGTACTTCTATCTACAAAATATGCTTCTCTTTTAGATGTAGCTTTTTTAGGATCTTGCCATTCATGAATTGAAGAATATTTGGCATCAGTTCCATCCTTAAAATCTGCTCCATGTCCCGTATCATGTTTTTCTCTTCCTGACCATTCAATAAATTTTTCCCAAACTGTAGCTGAATCTATTAAACCTTCATCTAATGCTCTTGGGATATCATTATAAATTTCTTCCATTTTTTCAAGACCTTCTGGATAATCATTTAATAAACATTCTACTTTATTTCTTTCTAACTCGGCATTAGACTCTAAATATGCACTCATAACCTATTTATTTTAAATTTATAATCCTGCTCTCATTGCAAATTGCTTTCCTCGAACATTCATTCGACCATCAAGCTCTTTATACTTGTTAGTAACTAACTCATCTCTTAATTGCTCGAATTTACAATCGTTAACAATCCATCCTCTAGATTTAATTTCTTTGAATCCAGCAGACATTGTTTGAACTCTAAATTGATTGTTTCTTTTCTTTGTTGTGTTTTGAACTTGAATATACATAGACTTTATTTTTAATGTTGTGCTTAATCGCTCAACGTGGTAAATGTACGAAAGATATACTGGTTCCTCGCACTCTTTCAGCTTACTTTTAATTACTTTTCAATGCTTTTAATGTGTTTACAGCGTCTGTCTTTTGCTCTCCATGTACCTGGACAATTACAGCTATATTTGCGTGTACCATCTACAGATACGTGTTCTTTCGTGGTATAAATCCTGTCATTGCTGGATGATTTGAATTTATGTTCAATTACTTCAGCACGTTTAACTTTAGGTTTATTCCATTTTATATCATTTAATTCAGTTTCAGGTAATACTTCTATCCAACCAGGCATTATGTATTTTTTACCTCTTAAGTTCATTAAACTTGGTGGGTTGAGTTCATGTTTATATTCATATTTGAATATTTTAACACCAATATAGCCTCCTAAACCATTTGGATTAATTCCAAATGCTTTACCATTAGGCCAAGGTATTATCCTTGTTCTAATATTACCATGTTTATTGTAGTTTTTAAATTCGTATAGCATAACCTTTATTTTATACGTGAATATACGTAAAATAATTGTGGCAACCAAATTGGTTGCCATTTTTCTTATGTTTAATTTTTTTATAGTATTTTTTCTTATTCCTATAAGGTGTAGGAACCTTTAAGGCATCAAACCATTCATGCTGTGTAAGTTTTATTTTTTCCATCTTCGTTTGTATTTAAATCTAGTGTAAGAGCTAAGCATAGTTTTTTTAATTGTCCTGCTTTATATATGGCTAGGAAATCTTCATCTGTTAAACCATTAAATAAATCTATTGTTCTTATATCCATATCTTTAATTATAAATATAAGTCATACCCAGAAAATCGTTTCATATAAGTAGTTATTTTTACACCATTACCATCTTTTCTTATTTTTCCACTTCTAAACCATTTTTTAACACTTCCTGCTCCACCAAGATGTGCTGCAGCTAATAAACCTGATTCGGTTACTAATATCCCATTAACTATTTTACCTTCATACTTATCTATATACTTTTGTAATCTTTTTTTATTAAATAGTAATAATTTGGTCATTGCTTCTTCTTGTAATAATGTATCTTTTAAAAATTCTTTTCTACTAACTTTTATTCTTAAGGTTTTTAAAGTTGATTTACCAAATTGGTATTTACCCATATAACCATATTTATTTACTATATAATATCTATTTCTGGATTCTTGGTAACCCATAGCGTCTAAGAAATTATTACGACTTTGAATTTTAAATTGTTTCCATCTTTTATTTTCATCTTTAATAGAATCCTGTTTAGTATATGTAATAATCTCTCCTTCATCAACATACCAATCTAAAATATTAGGATTATTATCTAAAGAATCAGTATTAATTATTTTATTTTCCTTAGATATAATTTTTAAACTATTACCTTCAGATTTAAATGAGGATAAAAATATTATAGAAAATAAGATTAAACCAAATAATAATACTATTGTTATACTATCTATTTTTTTCATTATTTAGATTTAAGGTAATTAAGAGCTTTAAGAATATTTTGACATCTTTCATAGTCTTCATATTCCTCCATTATTATTAAATTTTGTTCTAATGTTTCTATCATATCACGACGTTCAATCATAATATCATAATTCATATCTTCTTTACTAGTATAAATTGAAACTACAGGGATGCTTTTTTCCTTAGTTTTTAAATAAGTTATTGCCACATCTATGATTAGATCATGTAATTTTTTGTTTCCACCTTTAAAGGTGTTTTCCATTTCTTCATCACTATCAAATTCCCATTTATGTTCAAATTCCATAATTAAAAGTTTTTTAAGAAATCACCCTTGATTTTCTTATCCTGTAATTTACGAAATTTTTCGTCGGCAGCCAAGCTTTTAGTGGCAAGTTTTTCTAAATGTCGCTCCTTCTGTTTATCATAATCCTTAGTAATTTTATGATATTTTTTGTCTAATGACTTTATTTTTTTCATTTATACTCTACTTATATATTGATCAACATCATCATCATCACCATCTAAACCCAATTCTTTTAAACGTTGTAAATGGTAATCGTCTACTTCCCAATTAACCTGTTCAGTTGTACCATTGTGTTCCTGTTGTGTTTCAATTTGTTTTTCCTCTTTAGCATTAAATACATCCCCTACAGTAAGGAAATAATGATTATAACAAAGTAGTTGAACATTATCTAAACTGTAGTTATTACTATTTTTATCTTTAAAATGTAATAGCAATGGAATCCTATAATCTAATACCCTACGTTCATTAAATTTACATACGGTACATTCCTCAACCATATGTCCTTGTTCTATTAAGGCATATTTTAATTTATTAGGATCAAATGATGAGGCAGCTATTCTACCCTCAATAATTTCAACCATAGCAGGAAATTTTTTACCATTGTTTAAAAACTTAGGTATGCCCTTACCACTTTGGTTTTTATGTCCAGCAAATAGTTTATATAACTTAGCATACCTTTTATAGTGTTGGTATGATACATGAAGGTAACGTGCTGCAGCCATATTAGACTGAGTCTTAGCTTGTGCTGCTACAATTTGTTCTTTAGATAATGGTTTTGCCTTTGGCATTAGTCTAATTTAAAGGTTACAACAGTATCACTATTACCTCTTTCTTTATTAGTGGCATTTACAAATGATTCATATTGGTCTTCTTCTACTATTACAGTTTCTGTCCAAGTATGATCACCTGAACCTTTAGTAATAGGTATGCCACGTTTAGTACTTACAGTTGAACAGTTTATACATACTTTATAACCATATTGAGTCAACCTTAACTCAGGCATATTTTCTTTACATTTAATACATGGAATCATTTTCACAGTTTGGGGGGTTTTAATAGTCTGTCGCATAAATATATAACCTTTTTAAATTAAACCGAAATGTACGAATTGTATTTGCAATATCCAACTATAATACTGCTCTTCCTTTCATTTTTTCCCAATCTCTATTTTTTCTTACAGCTATATTAGTTTCTCTAGTGGCTTGTAATACATTACTAGTAGTATCAAGATCTTCAGTTAAGTTTAATATAGCTTGAAGGTCTTTAGGGAAACAATGCCCCCCATAACCAAAATCTCCATCTGGACCTGGTACTGCCCAATGAGATTTTCCTAATCTTTTATCAAAAGTAGCGTATTCAATGACTTTATCATAATCTAATTTTAAACCCTCACAAATTTGATACATCTCATTAGCAAATGATACTTTAGTTGCTAAAAAGGTATTAGTAATATACTTAACCATTTCAGCGTGGGTAGATCCAGTTTTAATAATATCAATATCTGGGAATATTTTTCTATATATTGTTTTTAACTTAGTAGTAGATCGTCTAGGTCCACCTAAAATTATTCTATTTTGGGTGTTAAAATCCTCTACAGCATTAGCCTCAGTTAAAAATTCAGGGTTAAAAATAACATCCATATCAGGATATAAAGAATTTATTTTGGCTGTTGTTCCTGGTGTTACTGTTGATTTGATAACTACTGTCTTACAGTTAAAATAGGTAAATATATCTTTTACTGCTGTTTCAACTAAACTTGTATCACACATTCCACTACTATTCATAGGGGTTGGTAAACAAACAAATACTATGTCTTGACACATAGTTTGTTTTTTTGATGAATTACCTTTACCCTCTATTATATCATAAGTCTTTACTTCATAGTAGTTCTTAAATTTTTGATATATAGCATTACCCACAAACCCTTGACCTATTATTCCTATATTCATAATTTAATTAATCCATTTTGATATTCATTCATTTGAATTATATTAATATTTAAATTTCCTAAATCAAACTCACCAATTTCTCCACTTGATTGTAAAATTTGGGATAAACGTTGGATATTAACAAAATCGTCTTGGTTAAATGTATTTGCATCTATTCCTATTAATATTTCATTTTGTTTTTCATTATCATAAGGTAAAACCCTTTTATTTAAATCTATAATGGTATTTATTTGTTCCTTTTCTATATAATCTTTAATTAAGGTTGGTACATTCCCTTGATCAGTATAAATAGTATCACACCAGGGTTCTAAAGCAGTTAATAATTGATTATTACAATTTTTAATTATAAAACCTACATCATATTTAGGAGGAACGATAGGTATTAAAGTAGGGTCATGCATTACAAAATGTCCCCATTTACGTATAAAATTACGTGTTGATCTTTGGTTTTGTGCTAACCATTCTGGGCTATCTTCATATATATTTTTAGCTTTATCTAAGGTGTTTCTTCTACTACCTCTACAAGTCATATGATATACAAATCCCTCCCAAGTTTGAATAAATTTAATACCATTTAATTGAAAACGGTTAAATATATCAGAATCTTCCTTAGATTGAGGGGCATATAGAGGATCATGTCCTCCTATTTCTTGAAAATCTTTTCTATAAAAAGCCCAAGGTGCAAAAATACCATAAGTAATTTTTTCTTTATCTGTAAATTTAGGTATTTCAATTAACAACTCATCTTCTAAAAATTCTTCAGGTTCAACTCCACCATTCCATAAAATCTTTTCAGGTCCTTCAGGATGTAAAGGTGGTTCAATTCGGGTTAACGATACAATTACACCAGGTTTAATATGTTTTTCAATTGATGTTAACGCATTAGGACACAAATACATATCAGCATGATAAATCATAGCTATATCGTTTGTAGCCACGTCATTTATTAATTTATCGTATAAAATAGTATGTCCTAGTCTATCTGGTCCTTCATTACGATGTGCTTTAAATAAAGGATCTTTAGACATCATTTCTAAACACCAATCCCAAGTTCCATCTGTTGAAGCATCATCTGCAACACAAATTTCTACTTCATGTTCTCCTTGATTTTTTCTTATAGAATCATAAGACCATTTAAGATATTTTAAATTATTTCTTCCTGGTTGTATTAGTGATATTTTCATTGTGCTTATTGAATTTAAAATTAATTGTTTAAATTTATCTTTACCTATAGTATTACCTATATTGTGCCCTGACTTGAAGTTAATAAGATTTAGGTTTGGATCCAAACTATCTATAAAATCAAAATGATAATTATCAAAATTACCAATTGTAGGACGCCAATATTCTACTTGACATTTAAAAGGTTGTAAATTTCCTAAATTTGTTTCTGGAATGTCAAATTGGTTTTGTAGGTTAAATAATCTTGTATGTTCTTTAGCAGGTGTTCCTGAGTTATAATATTTTAAATTAATTTGAGGGGCAATTGTTATTATTTTATCTGCCTTTATTAACTCCCCAACCAATAAAGAAGCAAAACCACCTGCAGATTGTCCTATAGTTATTACCTTTTTAATATTATGTAAAGCTACATATTGGTTTATTATGTTTGTTATTTTATTATATAAACCATGGTAATATACTTGTTCGTTATCTTTAAAAAAGATGTAATTGTTTTTTAAATTAGATTTTGTAAATAAATTATAATATAAATAAGGTAATTTATCTTTAGCATTAGGATAAACTCCTCCACTCATTCCTTGAAAGCTTATTACTAAAGGATAATCTGGGTTGTTATGAACTATTTCGTACATTATTTTATTATATTGACTAAGTTTTGACTAACTAAATTATCTATTATATCTTTTTCTTCATTAAATCCATGTCCACTAGACCAATTAGGATCTACTTCTTCCCAATAATGTACCCTATCATTAGATTCAGAATAAAACCCATAACCATATAAATTAGGTTTTATACCTAAAGTTACTAATAGTAAAACACCAACTAACCCGGCACTTGCTTCTGGTTTGGAAACTAAACTATTACAATACATTAAAAAATTATAATGTAAAAAATTTATAGGTGTTTTGTTAATATATAACATTACACCTTCTATAAATTCTTGGGCATTAAAGGATTTAACTAAAAAAGTTTCATTATTTAAACTTGATAAAAAGTTAGGATCATGTCCTAAACACACTTCCTTTTTAGTTGAACCATTAAATGAATGACCATTTAATATTCTAATATCCGTTCTAGAGCCTACGTGTTTTTCATACCCTTTAACTCTTGCAGCATTAAACCTAATAATTAAATCAGATTCATCAATTTGTTTGCCAAATTTATTATCTAATAAGGCACCACTACTAGCTACTAAAGAAGCTGTTTTTATTTTACTAAAATCTATATTAGTATTTTTATTTGAAAAAATTGGGAAACTTGTATTATCTATTTGTACTTCAGGGATCATTATATAAGGGATTTAATTAATTCATACTCTTCCATTGTATCTATATCAAAACTGCTTTTTAAATCTACTTCAACTAATGCAGTAGGGGATGGTGTTATAACTCCTTCGTCTACAAATGATTTTACTTTAAAAGAATAAAAAGCACCTGTTTCTTTATATCTAGGAGACATATCTTGTGTTCTAGGTTTATTAAATGGGTCATAATTAGGTTTAGCCCCATTACTATTTTTTTCCCAATAAAAAGGGGTTTCTTTGTAAACAGAAATAGAACTAGAATATTTATCAAGGTTTTTTATGGAAGTCTTAAGATGGTTTAGGTTTATAAAGGGGGATGTACACTGTACTAAAACCATATTAACTGTATCATTATATGAATTTAGAAAATCAACTATCGCCTCTTTAGTTGGAGATATATCTGTGGCGTATATTGAAGGTCTTTTATGTATTTTAGCTCCATTTAATATTGCTTCTTTTTCTATATCAAGAGAATCAGTACTAACATATACTTCATTTGTAATTTGTAATGAAACCCTAATAGCTCTAGATAATAGAGATTCTCCATTAACCTTTAAAAGATTTTTATTCTTAATTCTTTTACTACCACCTCTAGCTGGGATTAGGATTCTTAGCATTAATATTCGTTTTTAGAATGTAAAGTTGTACTTTGTAACTGTTTTACATCATCTATCAATTTAATCATTTCTTCTTTTGTCATTTCTAATGATGTGTCACTATTTATGGGTTTATCTAGTCTTGTTAAAATATTAGGGTTTACATTACTAGTAAGAATTACATAATCTCCTACAATTTCAGAATGTGGAATTTCAACTTCAGAAATTAAATCTTCACTCATTTTCTCACCTGGTCTTAATCCTACTATTTTAATGTTATCAGATATAATATTTGCAAGATTAGACATAGTAACAGTTTTCATAATTTTAGACATAATAAAACCTGAATCCCTAGAAGATGATAAGGTAATACAGTTATGAATAAGCTCAGCAGATTCTTCTGGTGAGAACATTAACCTTGTCATATTAGGGTGTGTTAAAAATAATGGTTTGTTAGAATCAAAACTTCTAAGCCAAAATGGTATAACTGAACCATGGCTTCCTGCTACATTACCAAATCTACAACATACAAATTTATTTCTATGGTTATTAGCCTCTAAGTACATTTTTTCCATTAATGCCTTAGTTTTTCCATATACATTGCTTGATTCACAAGCTTTGTCTGTACTAATTCCTACTACTAAAGGTGTGTTAGCCTCTTTAGCTGCTTCCATAACATTATAGCTACCTATAATATTACTGGTTATGGCTTTAATAGGTTGTTTTTCTGCTGTATCAACGTGTTTTAAGGCTGCGGCATGTATTATAATATCAGGATTTGTTTTAATTACTTGAGAAATTAAGTAATTCTTTTCCTCTATTCCTCCTATAATAATTTCAATATTAGGAAATTTTCTTTTTAATGATACCTGAGATTTTTCTCCTCTACTGTAAGAATAAAATTTATAATCATTATAATATTTTTTAATAAATGCTGTACCTACAGTTCCTGATCCTCCGGTTATAAATATTTTTTTCATTAGTATGTTATTTGTTTTTGAATAATTTCTGGGGATATATCTATTGATTTTAGTAAGTCTACTATTTGTAATGATGAATTACCTTCTCCATATAGATTATCAAATTCTAACCCTTGTAAAGTTTGAGTAAGTTCTATTGCTTTTACTATTTCATCGGTGTTATATCCAGTATTAATTACATTATTAGAACTTAATCTTCCTTGTTGTCTAGTTCCTATATTAATAGTTGGAATATTGAATAAAGAGGTTTCATGTATACCACTACTAGAATTTCCTATTAAACCTTTAGAATATTTGAGTAAACTCGTATATTCTTCTATAGCTAATGTTTTTACATATTTTATATTAGAAGATTCTATTTTTTCTACAATTTTTAAATAACCAGCATCATTATTAGGTAATATAATAAGGACTTCTATGTTAGTTTCTTTAATTGCTTCTAAAGTTTGGGATATTTGATTATAAGAATCATCTGCCTCTGATGTTACAGGGTGTTGGATCATTAGATAGTAACTTTTATCTAGACCATATTTTTTGTATGCTTCTTTATTATATACTACTTCTAAAAGAGCATCTATTGAAGGACAACCTACATTAAAAACAGTTTCTGGTTTTTCTCCCATTTTAATTAATCTAGTTCTAGCATCTTCATTAGCAGCAAAATGGTAATGGGAAAATTTACTCATTGCATGTCTGATAGATTCGTCTATAGTACCTGTTACTTCTCCACCCTGAATATGTGCTACAGGAATATTCATATGTGCACCAGCTATAGTAACAGACATATTAGCTGCTATATCAAACCCAGATAAAATTAAATCAGGTTTTGATTCTTCTAAGGCATATGTAATTTTTTTTAAGCAAGTTGCTAAAGATCTAACCATAGCACCCCCACTATCTTTATCTTCTTCAAACATTTCAAAGGTAGAAAATATTTTAAATCCATCCTTTTTAATTTCATTTATAGTTAAACCGTTTTCTTTTTTTAAATGAAGTCCAGTTACTACTAAATCATAATCTAATAAAGGATCATTTTTGATTAATTCTAAAATAGGTTTAAACCTAGAATAATCTGCTCTTCTTTCTGTAACTAAAAATATTTTTCTCATATTATATCACTATATTTTAAATGTTGATCATTTTTAATATCTAATAAAGCAGTTTTACCTAAAATTTTATGATAATCTTTAGCGAAAATTTCTCCAGTACCTGGTCTTTTAACCCAAATATTTTTTTCTGTTAAAACATCCCCTAAATTAATATCTTTAATAGCTACCGCTGTTGCAAAAGCAAAATCCATAGTTACTTGTTCTTCCTTTGCTGGTTTTTTTGATCCACCTCTCATTTGAGATATTTCATTAGATGATATAATTAAATCTTTTAATTCATTTTTATCCATAGAACATAAAATATCAGGACCTATCCTTGATTTACAATCTACGAAATGTCTTTCAAGTACACACGCTCCTAGTGAAGTAGCTGCTAAACAAGCATTATTATTTACCGTGTGATCCGATAAACCAATTATAGCATTGGGGAATGATTTTTTTAATTCTTGCATTCCACCTAAACGTACTAAATTAGAGGGTGTTGGGTATATATTTGTACAATGTAATAAAATATAGGGAATTTGATATTTTTCCATTAAATCTACTGAAGGTTGAATTGATTTTATATCATTCATTCCGGTAGATAGTATTATGGGTTTACCAAAACCACATATATGTTCAATTAAAGGGTAATTATTACACTCCCCAGAACCAATTTTATATGCTTTTACGTTAAATTTTTCTAATCTATCAGCAGCTGCTCTAGAAAAGGGGGTGGAGATAAATATCATTCCCTTACTTTCAACATAATGCATTAGCTTAAATTCATCTTCTTCATTTAAGGCACACTGTTCCATAATTTCATATATAGATTCTGTTGTATTACCTGGTATTGTGTTTTTAGCTTCAGATGACATTTCATCTTCAACAATATGGGTTTGATGTTTAATTATTTCAGCTCCACTTTCATAGGCAGCATCAACAAGTTCTTTTGCAATTGATAAATCTCCATTATGATTAATTCCTATTTCAACTATTACTAAAGGTGGATAATCTAACCCTATTTTTCTATCCGCTATTTTAATGTGTTTGTTCATTCAAATATGTTATAAATTTAGTAAGTCTTCCTATACTTAATATATCAGCTGTTGGAAATTCATCATCATTCCAAGGTACCTCTATATGGTGTGCTGGGAGTCTGTTTGATAAATTATTACAGTTAATTAATTCTCCATCAAATATTTGATTATTTTTTTCAAATAATTTATTAAAATGAGGTGTTAAATTTTTTAAAGCATGTCTTTCACTTAATAGTTCTTCAAATTCAAGTGTTTGTGCCTCCTTATACGAATATTTTGAATATGCTTCAAATAAAGCTTCATCAATGGTATTATAATCATTAAAGGGTACACTATTATTAAAATATAAATAATCTACCATAGGCCCCTGATGGTCTTTGTAGTATACTATATCGCAACCACAAAGTAATGCTTCATGTGTTACTCTACAGCCCCCTTCAGATTTAGAACCAATATATAAAACTTTAGAATTATTATATAACCAGTTTATAGTTTGAGGTGAAACACCTAAAAACCCTAATTCTGGGGATAATCTTAGTAAGGTTATGTTTTTACGTTCTTCGTAATTAAATAAATCTTCATATTGTTTTACTATATCTAAATCATACTTTTCAGGAACATTTGCTTCCATCTCTGAAACGGGGATGATTATTAATGTTTTTGGGTAAATCTTCTTATCATTTAATTTTCTTATAGCTTGTAATAAGGGTGGTATGTTTTTTATTTTTATTGCTCTACTTATACTTATTATATCGTAAAACCTATCTTTAATACCCATATTCTTGTAATCACTTAACAAAAAATTTCTATCCATAAGGTCTATTTTTAAAGTAGAACCATTATCTGGGTAATTAAGTGCCGTTGGTGAAGCTAAAGTAAAATCAATAATAGGGGGGAATTCTGGTAGATTACCAAAGTATGTTCCTTGATTCCATCCTAAATAGTAATATTCTTTTAATTCTTGTATACTGGATAAAGCATTATTTAATAAAAAAGGCCATTCTTTATGTGTAAACACAATAATACCTTTATTATCAACTGTTGGATTTTTAAATATATGAGCCATTAAATATACATTTTACCCCATTTATCTTTACTCATTTGAATACGTTGTGGGTGGTTTTCAAAATAATAATTAGTATAAGTATAACGTGTACCTCCTTGTATGTTAGCACCTCTATGAATAAAAGAGGTATCAGAAAATATTACTGTTCCTTTTTTACCTGTAACTTTAAAGGGTGATAAATCATTTTCTTTACAAAATAGATCTACATCTTTATCTTCATACCTAGTTGCTTTTCCTATACCATCTCTAGTGGATAAATCATATTGGTTAGAAGAAGGAAGGAATAAATATGGACCATTTTCTTCTTCAACATCTGATAGATAGACTAAAGTTTTAATTTGTTTAGCTCTATTATCCCTATGCCATCCACCTCCACTATTAGTAATTTGGTTAGAGTTATGTTTTACTTTTCCCCCTAAAACAAAATGACTATTGATAGGTTGACCAAAATAAGAACTACATACTTCTAATAATAGAGGATCATTAGCAAATTCTTTAGCTGTATTGTAATGGTTTTCCATTTTGAATAATCTAAAGTCACCCGATGTTCCTTCATGAGATGAAGATTGAATTTTAGATTTATATTTAATTAATCCATCTTCTACATCTTTAATAGCTTGATCACAAAATTCAGGGGTGAAATAGTCTTCAACAACACATATTCCTACATTATTTAAATTATCTAAGATGTATTTTTTCATTTTATAGTGTGTTGTAATATTGATTTTGTTTTTCTTGTTTTGAAATTTCTTTTGGGTGATATAATGCCAATTCTTCTTGAGAAGGTAATGCAGCATATGATTTATGACCCTCTAATACTTCATGTACTTTATTTTTCCATTTAATTTCTGGTTTATTTTTCCAGATTCTCCATTGGTAATCAGGCCAATTAACCCATCCTTTATCATTAACATTCCATCTCCATATTTTAATATGTTCATCAGTTAAACCTTCTACAGTATTAACTCTGGGTACTAGATAAACTTCATTATCAGGGTTAGATTCTAATATAACAGGTAAGTTTTCAATTAAAGAAATATTTGGTATTTCATCAGCATCAATTTGAAAGATATAATCACCTTTACATGATTTAGTTAATTTATTTTTCCAATCAGCAAAATGTCTATTGAAATTATCTTCAATTAAAGTAATACAATCCTCAAAACTTAATTCGTGGAGATACGAAAGTAGTTCTGATGTTGGTTTATTTTTAGATAAATCAACTAATACTACAATCTCATCTTGTTGTCTTTTATTATTTAACAATAATGAGAGAAGTCTCTGTATTTCAAGAAACTCATCACATACTGTTATTGCATAGCTTATTTTCATATTATTTTGGTAATACTCCAATGTACGACAAAGCTTCCATAAAGTCACGTTCTCTAAAGTTTTCTACTGTAGACATATCAACCCTATAATCTTCACCTTTATATTTTTCTTTATCTTCTTCTTCTACAGGTATAGCCTTTACAGCTGACCAACACCAATTATCTCTTGCGGAACCATTAGCAAATACCATACCTTGTTCTTTAATATTAACAGTAGTAGGCATCCATATTTTACCTGTTTCTTCTTCTTCATCCATTAATACCTTATACAATTCAGGTAATATTTCAAACTGTTCATTAAAAAAGTCAGATCCTTTGGTCATTACAGAGTTAGATTGAAAACCACACCCATAACATAATTCTATATATATTCCTTTTGTAACCTCTTGTTTATAACAAGCATTTGAATCACAACGTGTACATATTTTTAATTCATCAAAATTCATATTAATTAGTTTTTTTTAAAGTTGGTAATGTTAATTTAGGAATGCCCCCCATTTTTTTCTTTAAAGTTGGTAAATTTAAACTTACTTCCTTAGGAAAATCTGGTATATTAGCTTCTAGGATATTCCCCACTAAATCTTTCATTTTATCCCAACTAAAATTAGAAGCTGAATATTTGGCTTGTTGTTTTGATTTAAGTTTAAAATCTTTATAGTTTTTAAATACATCTTGAAAAGAATGCCCAACATGAGATGAACTTACCTTAAACCATTGTGCTTCAGCTATTAACCATTGGTTAGCTGCACTTTTATGGACGGGTTCTAATTCTCCAGGTAATAGAGTTGTAAAATTCTTATTTAAAAAGTCTTTATGACCTGAGAAATCAGTAGCAATAATAGGTTTACCTGTTAAACTAAATTCTAATAATGGTCTTCCAAAACCTTCACCCTTAGTTAAACTAACCATAGATTTGACTTTAGAATGATTATATAACTCATTTATTTCACTGTTATCAAATTCTCCATTAATTAAATATATATTAGGTAAATCTTTAGAATTAACACTATTTCTAATATCCTTAATCTTTTTTAAAATTTGATCTCTACCCATATATGAATCAACTCCAACTGATGTTTTTAATATTAATCCGGGTTTATTCTTTTTATTTTTAAATATTTCAAAAAATGCCTTTACTAAAAAACCTACATTTTTTCTATCGTGTCCTATATCTCCTTGCATCCAATGACCTACAAACAAATAATTAAAGTTTTCTTTAATATTACTTAAATCTATATTATTTTTACCTTTTAATGGTTTATAAACATTTAAATCCGCACCTTCAAATACCACATGCATTGGTTTAGTTGAACTAACTTTACCTACAATTTGGTTAGTTTTTTGGTCTTTTTTTTCAAATTGCATACTTGCAAATACTTGTTTAGTATGTTTTGAAGAACCCCAATTCATATCCATCCTATTTAAACCCTCAACCCATTCTGGTTTGCAGGCTGTAGATTCAATTCCTGCTGTACATCCAATATTATACTTTCCTACTGCTTGAAATTCATTAGGTATAGTAATTTGCATCCAAATATCAGGTTGGGTTGTATTCCAATCTTTTGGGGCTGAATATTTTAATAAAAATTTCCATTCAGGGTGGTCTTCACAAAAACCCCATGAAGTAGCACCCCAACGTTGTGGTAAAAGTTGAACATTATATTTATCTAACTCAATAATAGCTTTAACTATATCTCTTGATCTTGCCCCATACCCTGAGTAGGTATTAAAGGGGCAGCTTATAACAAATCTTGGTTTACTCATTAATATATTATTTTATGGTTTAAAAATTTACCCTTGTACTCGTTAGAATTAACAACTTCATATTTTTCTCTTGGTTCCCAAGTATCAAACAATTCAGTGAAAATACTTAAGAAACTTTGTGCCTGGTGTTTTACAGTAAATCCTGCCTCATCACTCATAGCCCATTCTCTACCCTTTAATCCTCTTGATTTACGTTCTTCATCACTTAAAGAATATAGTTCTTTTATTCTTTCAAATGCATCTTCCCAAGTACACCTATCATCATAAATGTAAGGTGTTTGTGGGGAACCTTGAACAGATCTTGAGGTTGGATATACTGGGAATGCCCATTCACCATGTTCTTTGTAAGTACCTCTATGATTTGAAGGTACATCGGCACTTGGTGTAAACCATTGTCCATTTTCATCAACAAATCTCATTTGGTCTTGCATCCCTCCTGTTACATTAGCTATAACTGGGGTTCCTGAGAGCAGAGCTTCGGTTATTGATAATCCCCATCCTTCATTGGATGTTAATAATATCTGAGCATCTGCACTATTGTACAAATAATTTAATTGTTGTGTAGTAAGCTTAGCGGTTGAAAATACTACACAATCGTTATATTTTTCACCAAATAAATACTCATGAACAACTGATAAATCAGTTCCTGCTTCTGTTAATAATTCTGTATGAAGAATAAATTTACATTGTAATGCTTCTTCTAAGGGTAAAGAGTCTAAAAAGGCTCTATAAGCTAAAAGAGAATCTGGAATTTGCTTTCTTCTAATGTTTCTTGAATTAAAAAATAAAGTAAACTTAGGTTTTCCTTTAGGAAATATACTTTTCTGGAATTCAATTAATCCTTTATCCTTCTTATCAAGTGGAGAATATATTTCAGGATTTAAACCATGTGGAAGATATTTAAATAATCTGTTTTTTTCTCTACCTTTTAGTACTAATTTATTAATATTAACTGTTTGTTTAGATATACCCATTAACAAGTCACAAGCTTCATAATAAGGTCTATTATACATTGGAGCTGGGTAGTCATCCCATATATTTAAATAAGTAATAGGAATAGATTTTCTAATTTCTTGTTCCATATTAAATACCCAAGTAAAATATCTTGGATCTGTAAATAACATAATGGCATCGGGTTTTTCCATTTTTATTATTTCTCTAAGAATGTCTGGTGTTCCATATCCATCTTGAGGGTATAGTCTAACATAAGAATCCTTTATATTAATTTGTTTATCTACTTCAGGACTAAGGTCAAATACTTTTCCTTTATCTGGGTGCTTAATAGCACCACCCATTTGTACCCAATTAAAATGGTGAGAAGTATGTATTACAATTTCTTTAGCAACAGTTGCTACACCAGAATGTACCCTTATATCATCACAGATAAGTAAGATTTTCTTCCTTTGATCCTTAGGAAGATGTTTAAATTTTTGTTTCATTTAAATTACAATTTATAGTTCAAGATTAATTTGATTAGTAATTGCCTTACGGAAATCTTCATCTGTAAGATACAAATAAATAGCCCGGTCGGCAAGTTTTTGGAAAGAAAACTTTCGTTTTACACATTCAATTTTAAAGTTCTCGAATAAATCGCTTTTGATTTTAACACTAGTAAGTGTCATGTCTTTTTTTGCGCTCATAGTCTTTATTTTAATAACATTATTTTATATACATATATTAGGAGTTTAGTAGGATATACCTTCTCCACAATTTTCTTTATCTTCTTTATAAGGGCAAAAATTACAATTCCACTTTGAAGGGGATTTTGGGTAACTTGATTCCTTAATTTCACCATTAGATTTAAAACATTCATTAATAAAATCATTAATAGCGGTTTTTGCTCTACCTAATTTAATTTTTCCACTTGGGGGGATGAATTGTTGTACTCTATATGCTTGGTAAGGTGACATAAGATTTTCATCATCCGCGTCTAATACTTTTCTTTTAAGTATAAAAAATTCTATTTCAATTTTATCTAAAGGTATCCCATATTGTTCGGAAAAGTATTGTTTATATAATAAAAGTTGAAATTGTTTATTCTCATCTTTTTTAGCATAATCATTCCATCCATTAGTGCTGGTTTTTATGTCGATTATTTTAAATGTCTCTGTTTCCTCATGGTATGTGACAACATCTAAATACCCCATGTATAATACGTTGTTATACATTTTATTTGGTGCTATTATAATTGGTATTTCACAACCAACTAGGTATGTACCTTTTTTACTAAAATATCTACTACGTTTTTTCTTAAACCATTCTAAAATAGCTACTCCATCATCAAAAAATTCTCTCATTTCTGCTGCATCCGAGAAGTGTTCTGATTTGTTTGACTTATATTGCTTTTGATATTCACCTATATATGCTTCTTGGAAATATTCTTCCATGTTGATATCTCTATCTGCAGCTGCAAAAGATTTTTCATATGCCACATCTAAATAATGCTGCATTGCTTCATGAACAGCAGTCCCAAAAACCGTATGTATAGAAGAGGTAAATCGTTTAATTTTATCTTTATACTGAAGTTTCCACCTATGGGGGCATCCTCTAAATATAGACATCTGAGAATATGATATATTCTTTTGGTATGCATAATTAACAGGGGAAGGAGGATTATTCCTAATCTCTTTTACAATACTTGGGAGTTTTTTTGCCAAACTATTTTTTCCATTTGTTGCGACCTACTAAAAGACCGATTATTCCATAATTAGCTATATCAATAAAGGTATCTTCCATGCCTTCACCTTTAACAAATGATCTACCATTAATTAATAGGTTTTTTAAACGTGAAATTTTATCTGTGAGTCTGATGCATAATCCTGTTAATGAGAATTTTTTATCTTCCTTATTAGTTAGATCACCACCTAAAGCAATATTATTTAAACCATAATCCATATGTTTACGAGCAAACATTTCATACATTTCCTTTTGTATAACTTGGAATTCATTTGATAACTCAGGATATTGTTCTTCAAAAATAGTTATAATTTGGTTTGTTTCATCATCTATAAAATCTTGAATTTTATTTTTTGGAACTTTTAAACCCCCTTTAGCATTCATAATTTCTCTATCACTCATAACTTTTTCTATTTCTTTTGCGTTATTACCAAAATGACCTACATTTTCAAAATATTTAGATATTATACTACCCATTGATCTGTTGTTCTAATGAAAAATACTTTTCAATTGCTGCTAATCTATCATCAGCATCAACTAACATAATAAGTGCTTCTTCAGCATTCTTATAAAAGTCTTCTGTTGAATGATCTCCAATCCCAACTGCTTTGTTACCTAATAATTCAAGTGATAACATTGCTTTTGCTTTATCTGCTAATGCAGATGTACGTAACATTTCTACTAGTTTGTTCATTTTAATAATGGTTTTATTTCTTTTGTATTTAATCCTCTATTCGTTAATATACGACTAATTTGTGTGGTATCCAACAGAGTTATGTATTCTTTTGCTTCTTTAATTGAACATTGAAAATTATCTTTAATATGATTGATTAAATCAGTGTTTGGTTGTTTTACCTTAGACTTGATATATTTACTCCATTTATTATTTTTAGGGATAAATTCTTTATACACATTATATATCAATCTTTTTTCCTGTGGGGGTAAATCTTGAACATAATTAACAATCTCTAAATAATCAGGGTTCATAGACAAAAATCTATGTATCATGTAACTATTCCATACTTCCCAGTCTTTGTCTGTAAAAGACTCAACTGGGGGTTTGGTAGTATTAATTGCTTTTAACCAATCAAAGATGTTTTTCATTTAACAAATTTCATCTTCAAGATCTTCTCTTAGTTCTTTAGGAACTGAACCTTCTAATATTTTCATTGTTTCAGGATCATAAAATACTGGGATAGGTAATAAAGCATCCTCGTCTGTACCTGCTACAAAGCGAGATACTTTACGTAAAATTACTCCTTGTTGAAAAATTGACCCACCATTTTCATTTTTAATGGCTGTTGTGTTTTTTAGATCAATTTGGGGTTGTTGCTGTTGCTGTTGCATAATTATTTATTATTTATTAAGTTTTGAATTAACGACATTGTATTTATTTCCTTGTCGATACGGAAATTTGCTTTATATTGATGTTCATTTATTAAAATAGATACTGTACCTTCTTTATCTTGTAAATATTCAGATGCACGTTCATATAGTGCTTTGAATAACTCATCAAAATCATCTACATTAGCATCTGCTATAATTTGGCGTATGTCATTATAACAATCTATTTTATTGTGTTTAGATCCTTCTGATAATGCATTAATAACTTTATCTATATAATTAGATGATATTAGTATTGATTGATCTAACTTTAATATATTATCTTGTGTAGATAACTGTATAGTATTGATACACTTACGTAAATCAGGGTAATATTGGTTAACTAAAGGTACTAGATCATTTATGTTATGTTCAATTGATTCTTGTTGTAAAATCCAATTTAAATGTTTAGCAACATCCTTTTTAGTTGGAGGTACAATTTTAAGTACTTGACATCTTGATTGTAAAGGATCAATAATACGCTCTACAAAATTACAAGTCATAATAAACCTTGTTGTACGTGAAAAAGTTTCAATAATATTACGAAGTGAAGCCTGTGCTTGAATAGTAAGAAAATCAGCTTCATCTAAAATAACCACTTTAAGAGGTTTAAATGAAGCAACAGAAGCAAAACTAGAGACTTTATCTCTAATAGTTTCAATACCACGTTCATCCGAAGCATTAATATACAGGTGGTCACAATCTAGACTATTAACAATAATCTTGGCTAGTGTTGTTTTACCAGTTCCAGCAGGACCATAAAATATAAAATTTTGTATATCATTTTGATTTAAATAAGCAGATATAGATTTTTTTATATTTTCGTTACCAACATAATTATTCAATGTTTTGGGTCTATATTTTTCTACTAATAAACTATGTTCTTTCATAACTATTTTAATGGTTCTGAGTATTCACCGTATAAACTATATGTTTTGATTGGATCTGGGGTAATTTCAATTTCTTCAACTCCTATAGAATATAATTTACTATCTAAAGGTTCTAATCTATAATGACCACTAAATCCTGTTTTACGCATATAAGCTTCTAAAGTATCAGTTATACTAGTGTATATTTTTCCTTTAGGTTCATCAACTAACCTCCACCTGTCTCCAGGTGGTTGTCTGTTAGCTATCAATCGTTTACTCTCAATTATTTCTACTTTATTATCCATAATATACGAAATTATTTTACATCATCCCCATCATTGGGTCCATTTGAGGTTGTTTTTTATCATCAATAGGTTCATTTACTACAGTACATTCTGTTAGTAATACTGTACCTGCTACTGAAGCGGCATTTTGTAATGCTGTTCTAGCTACTTTAGTAGGATCAATAATACCTGCTTCTTTCATATCAACTATTTCCTCAGTTTTGATATTGTAACCATCCCAAGTTTTATTTTCAACCATGAAATTTGCGGCTAAAATTTGACCTTTAATTTCATCATAACCAGCATTAACTAAAATTTGTTGAAATGGTTTTGTGCATGCTTCAACTACAATTCTTGCACCTGTTGTTTCAGTTGCTACACCATAAGATGCGTATAATAATGCTGCTCCACCTCCAGGAACAATTCCTTCTTCAATGGCTGCTTTTGTTGCGTGTAATGCATCATCAACTCTATCTTTCTTTTCTTTCATTTCAGTTTCAGTATTTCCACCTACATGAATAATAGCTACTCCACCAACAAATTTTGCTAGTCTCTCTTGAAGTTTTTCAACTTCAAATGGGGTTGCTGCCTTATCGATCTGTTGTTGTAATTCTTCAATACGTGCTTCAATAGGTTCAATTTCACCTTTTCCATCTACTATGGTTGTTTGTTCTTTTCCTACAGTCACAGTTCTTGCTTCTCCAAACCAATCCCAACTAAATTTATCTAGTTTCATTCCTTTTTGATGATCAAATACTACACCACCAGTAGTAGTAGCAATATCTTCTAAGATTAATTTTCTTCTATCACCAAAGTCTGGTGCTTTTACAGCACATACACTCATTGTTCCTCTCATTTTGTTTACAATAAGAGTAGCTAATGCTTCATTATCAATATCTTCAGCTATAATTAAAAGTGATTTTCCTTGTGTTGATACCCCTTCAAGTATAGGTAATAATTCTTTTACCTGTGTAATCTTTGTATCAGCAATCAAAATTAAAGGATTGTCTAAAGTTGATGTCATACTATTGTTGTCAGTTACAAAATAGGGGGATTTATAACCTCGGTCAAATTGCATTCCTTCAACTGTTTCTAAATATGTTTCTCCAGTACGAGACTCTTCAATATGAACAACTCCTTCCATTCCTACCTTTTCAATAGCAGTAGCAATTAATTTTCCGGTTTCAGGATCATTATTTGCTGAAATAGTAGCGATTTGTTCTAATTGTTCTTCTCCTGAAATATCTTCTGATATTTTATTTCTAAGATTATCAACTATTTGTTTAACAGTTGAATCAATATCTCTTTTAATTTGTACAGCATTTTCATTATTGTTTAAAGCATTTAAACCGGCTTTAATCATTTCACGAGCTAATAAAGTAGATGTTGTTGTTCCATCACCTGCTTTTTCTGCTGTTTTAATAGCAGCTTGCTTTACTAACTGTACTCCTAATTCTTGATTTGGGTTTGATAATGTAATAGATTTAGCAACTGTAACTCCATCCTTTGTAGATTGTGGTGCTCCTTGTTCATTTGCTATTACTACATTTCTTCCATTGGGTCCTAATGTTGATACTACAGCATCTGCCAATATATCAATTCCCTTAACTAAATTGGTTCTTGCTTGTGAACCTAATATAACTTGTTTGCTCATATTAAATGTCTGTTAAAATTGTTTTTTCTATCTCACTTACTTTTGTTTCTTCTATAATTTCTTTAACACTTATTGTTTCTGAAATTTTAGCTAAGATTTGGTTTCCTGGGCCTACATAATATTCTTCTCCTTCATATGGGAGTTTTGTAAATCCCATTGTAGGTAATACTACTCTATCTCCAACACTAAGTGGTAGGGGTTTCATAGTACCATCTTGTAGCATTCTACCAGGCCCGACAGAAATAATTTCTGCTGTTTCATTTTTTTCTTTTCCTAAATCTGGTACTATAATGTTACCAAAAGTTGTTTCTTCAATCTCGATCGGTTTAACTATAACCGCATCAAATAATGCTTCTAAGGCCATCTGTGTAATTTTTAATGTTAGTTTCTATTAATTTATATTCACTTATGAATTCCTTTAAGGTTTCATAACTTTTTCTAGTATGCATTTTTTCCTTAGCAATCTTATGAAGTGCTTGTTGAAATTCAGGATAATAACCCTGAGGTTTTGCATATTCAGTCCCATTTCCTTTTGACCTAAAATGGTCTTTATTTGGGGTAATTCTTTCATTTACTGTGTAACAAAGCTCATCCTTAGTTATGTAAAAGGGTTCCATTGAAGGGTCAGAGATTGTTGTGAGTGATTTTGCTTTTCTAGCCATATATAACTTATTTATTTATATGTTAATATACGAATAATATTGCGCTAGGACACGCCTTTTTGGTAAAACTTTTATTTTATTTTAATTGTTTTTGCTTTTTTAGATTCCGCGATTGGAATAAATAGATGGAGCAAACCATCTTTCATTTCTGCTTCTAATTTCTCAAGTTCGAATTTAGATGCTACTTTATAGCCTAAGTTAAAAGATCTAGAGGCTAATCCTTTATAGATATAGCCACTGTAATCAAATCCTTCATCATTAGGTTTATTATAGATAATTTTTAAAAGATCTCCATCAATTTCAAGTTGGATGTCTTTTTTAGTTAGACCAGTACAGGCAACTTCAAAGTGAAGTCCTTCTTTGTCATAGTAAATATCTAGTGGGTGTGGTTGTTTGTTTTCAAACGTTGTTGGTTGGAAAACGCCGTCTGCCTTAAAGAGGTTACGGAATAGTAAGTCGAACGGTGTACGCTCATTGAATAATGTACTCATATCATTTAGTTTTTGTGAGGCCGAAGCTCTCGATTAATTTATTTTAAATATAACATCGTGCCCTAGCTACAATTTTATATTCCATTATACATATATGATTACTCATTTCTAGCGATAAAGTATTCACTTTCTGTTTCTTCTGTTGTGAAATTTGCCTTGAGCATACCCACTTCTGATATTTTTAATGTACCTTTCTCCATATCCTTATTAGCACTTAATATATCTTTAAATATATCTGAATCAAATGGAATTTGAATATCTCCTTTAGTAATGTTTCCTCTGAGTTGGTATGTAATTTTATTTGAAAAACCTGTATTATCACCAAATATGATTTCACATACATTTACTCCATCAAAATCAGTAGCTGTAGTTATTAACATATTATTTACATCAGCTAAAGCACTTTTTGCTTTAATTAAATGGTCAATATCTTCTCGTGTTAAATCTATTTGTATTTCAAATTCTTCAGGGTCTTCATAATAAGTATTTTTACCTAAAACTAAAATATCGGCTAGTGAATAAGTTAAATCAAAATTTAAATCACCAATATGCATTTTAGTATAAACTGCTTTTATTTTCTCAAGAGATATATTTAATTCACCACTAGTGATAGATATTAATTTACTAAGTTTATGTGTATCAAATACACCTAATTCAGAATCTTCTAAGTTAAAGTTATTATGTATTACTTTACATACTCTACCATTACTACCTGCGTAAACGGTAAGTTGATTATCTTTAATTCTCCATTTTACTTGATTATTTAACCCGTTTAAATAATACTTTGAAATGACTGATGTTAATGTGCTTTTATTTACCATAGTTGTAATATACGAAATTTATTTTATATCTCAAAGGATGTTAATGCATTTGTGTAAGGGTTTAAATCTAAAGACCATTGCAAGTCCGAAAAGAAACCTTCTAATTTATTTAGTAATATTGAATCAAATACTTTTTGTCTATCAGCATACCTTTCTAAAAAATCATTTACCTTTTCAGGCATCTCATAATCAAAAAATGCTAATGCCTCTATTTTATATGGGTTGTCTTTTAAATAAATCCATTTAACTTTATCTGCTTGTGTAATTAAATTGTATTTTTTATCTAATTGCCATAACCTTAATAAGTCATTGTAACGAATAGTAGCACGTACAGGAGCTGGGGCACCTTTAAGTATCTCTGTAAACATTTCTCCTGCTCTAGCATTTTTACCTGAATATTTTTCTAGTTTTTTAACTGCTGATGGATTACCTAACTTAGTAAGGGGTATTGAACCATCTAATATAGACTTTTTAAATATTTTAATTTGTTCTAAAATGCTAGATTTTTCTTCACCCTTTAATACTTGTTGTAGTATATCATTAAAAAATGAACCTAAGATAGGTGGGAAATTTGCTTTCATAAACTCTAAACCTTTAATGTCTAGTGTTTCGTTTTCAATACCTTCTTGTTTTGTAATCCACTGCGCATAACGTCTTGTTGCTCTAAAGTAAGCTGAACGGATTACACATTCTGTTTTCATTTCCAGTCTATGTTCAGTAACATTAAAGGCTTCACGTGCTAATCTATCATAATCCTCGTTAATAACATCCTGGTATTTTAATGCTATTTTTTCTAAAATATCATCTTTTTCTTTATCAGTAAGTTCTTCAAGGTTAGGATATAACTTAAGAAGTAAAGGTTCAGCGTTAAAATAATTAGAATCCGTGTCTACATAGGCACAATAATTCTCATCATCTGTATCACAAATCCACCAAGGTGTTTCTTCTAAATGTTTCATATTAAAATGTTCTTTCTCCTGGTAATGGTGGAACTTTTACTGGTTTGTTTCCATTTGAATCTAAATCGTTTCTTTCAATCAATTGTACTTTATATTTAATACCAGCAACCTTAAAGCTACCTCCTTGTTTAAGCATTTTTCTAAAGAAATTTTCTTGTATTTCACTCCATTCCTCACTTCTTGTTATTAATTCTTCCTTAGAAACAGTTTCTCCATTTTCTGTAATTAATTGATTACTCCTAATTGATTGTTTTTTAAGTGCCATAGTATTATGTAATTTATGCGCATTTTACGCGCGTTTAATGCGCTACTTATTGTTTTGCGCGGGTTTATATGTCTAATTTTATTTCATCTCTCATAACTTTATTCATATGGCGGTTAGCACATAAAGCTGATTCTTGGATTATTCTGTGGCCTGATAATGTAATTGCTTCACTTAATGTTTGAAAATTCATACCATATCTAAATGAAGGTAAGGCGGTAGCACCATATAAACTATTTAGCAAAATTTTCATAGTATATTGCATTAAATGATTATATTCACCTAATTCTTTATCACCTGCTTTATATGCCTTTTTCATACGGTTTTTATAAATAACTCGTTCTTCAAACCATTTTTTAAGAATAGTAGATAATACTGCTTCTTTATCTGTTCTAAACATTGAACCATTAGCGGCTACAGCTAACTTTTGAGATTCAATTATATTAATTAAGTCACTTACTTTAACATTAGTTTGTCTACGTTTACCATTTTCAACTAATAATAATTCTTCGGGGTCTTTTTCTTTTAAATCGTTAAGTCCCAATCTATTATTGCGGTCATCAGCATCTACAATACGACCCACGAATGTTTCTTTACCTATGTTAATCGACATGATTATAGACGGATATAGCGATGTTAAATCCTCATCAAACATATATTTATATAATCCTGCTTTAGGGCAAAACAGGTATCCTCCAGCATAAGTTTCTTTCTTTTGGGGGTTAGGTTCTTTTGGAGGGGGAATTATATCTTGTGATAATAAATAAGCTGAAATTGCCCCATCTTGTGAAATACTATTAGCATATACTTCACTATAATTGTGTTTTCCTTTGTGTGCTATATTTTTTGTTAAAGCTAAGTATTGTAATTTTTCATCTAATTTTTGAAGTATTTCTACATCAACAAAGTTATATTGGATAAATTTATGAATATCAGTAGCAAATAATTGATCTAGATTTCCTTCGTATTCAATTTTATTCATACCAACATACTTGGCCCCAATAGCATCTAATTTCCAACTTGGTTCATCTTTCCAACTATATTTCTTATGTAAACGAATATAATCTAAAGATTCAATACCTATAATGTCTACATATTGGTTTTGTTTAAAGAAGTATTTGTTGTTTTTTTTAGAAACTACTTTACCAATAGGAGATAAATGATCAGCCCAATCCTTACCTATTGTTCTACACATTCTGTAATACAAATAAGGGATATCAAAATAATCTGAATTGTATCCTACTAAAATATCAGGATCCATTTCTCTTATTGCTTCAACAAATTTAGCCAATAGCTCATTTTCAGTAGCACAAGGTATAATTTCTTTATTCTTGTTTTTTCCTGTTTTTGTATGTTTTAGTTGGCTTTTTTTATCTAAAATAAGAATAGACCAATAATCTTCCTGTTTATCCCACCAAGCAATAGAAGTAATAGGCATGGGTGCATCTTCAATATATTCTTCAGTTAAAGCACCTCCTATTTCACACTCTATATCAAAAAACACTTCTCTATGTCCTTTAGAAGGAACATCATTTACACCATAACGCTCAACTAAAAACTTTTGATGAGGTTTCATATCATGAAAATGCAAATTTGGAGTATTCTTAGAACTATAATCAGGGTTTTTAGAAAAAAACCATTTAGATATAGGTTTAAGTGGTTCACCGTTTAACCCAGTATGGGTTTGTTCTTCTTCTGAACATTCTTGGTATGCTATGTTTTTATAAGGTACTATTTGATGACCACCATCTTCTTCCCAAAGGTGCATTTCAAAGTAATTATCTCCTAATTTTTTACCTTGATAACATTTTTTGTACATTGTATAACTTTTATTTGGTGTAATATACGAAGGCTCCCTATGGGAGCCTAAGTTTTTATATAATAGTTTCTGAATCGTAAAATTTATCTAATTCTTCATTACTAAAGAACTGACTTAAATCTGGTTTATAGTATTCAATAGATTTCATTACTTTACGATCACGTGTTCTATATACTACAAATCTGTCTTCGACTTGTTCAAAATGGCATGGCTCAGCTTGTTCTTTAGAGCGGAGGGTGACAGTCTCCATGGCTTCTTTTTCATTGATACAAGACTTTGACATATTACTTCCTTGTACTTCTTGATATGCGGGCCATATCTTATCTTTAAGACCATGTAACATAGTACCGTTCCCAAGGGAAACATAAGCAATGTCACACAAAGCATCCAAAACTTCCACGATGTCTCCGTTTTCGCAAGCCTGTCTATATTCCTCCAATTCTTCAAGTACAAAGTCATATACGAATTGCCATTCTTTTTTTTCTGGTATGGTCGGTTCATATGCATTTGGTTTATTAAATGTGCGGTTAAATATTTCTACTTCGTTAACGAAGGGCACATCTGCTTCGCTAAATAGATTTAATTGTTTACCCATTAGTTTATAACTTCTAATATTTTTGTTTTCTTTATTTCTACAACCCTAAAATTAGACATACCTTCATTATGTTTGTACATCTTGGCTTCAGCATCGGTTGCAGAAACGGCTACTACTAGATATAATTCAGTTGTTTTTTGAATTCTACCTCTTTCATTTTCAAACTCATTTTGAGTTTTAATTTGCCAATACTCCATATTATTTACTTTCGGCTACAGATGCTTTCTTGTAATCTGTAATTACTCTTTTAATAGCTTGTGCTGCTTTTCTAGCTCTTCCTTGGCTAGCCTTTGTAGTTCCACTATTTTCTGCTGCTAAGATATTGAAGTTTGATTCAATTATCTCAAAAATTTCTTGTTTTGTCATTCTTTTTTATTTATTTATTAATTATTAATTTATAGGTATGTTTTTTTTACCTAATTTGTTTTGATATTTCATAAATGATCCTTCTTTATCATTTGTCATACCAGCAATATAATATCCATCTTTTAAATGGTCAAATTCTTTTTCACTATTATCAACAAAATCAGCAAATTCATTAAACTCCTTACTTTTTAAATAGTCTTGCATTGGTTTTGAATCACTTCTTTCAAATGGGTAAATTAACCATTCATCACTGTTATGTTCTTCAGCCCATATGGTAGGTATAAAACTGCTAGTATGAGGTTTATAATGTAATACAGCTGTATAAATTCCAGGTGATTTTTCTAGTGTTGCTCCACTATCAGCAATATCATCTATTACTAAAGTATTTGGCCCTACAGCATCTACATATGGTAACCCTAATTTATGTGATACCATTACTGCTGGGATTAAACCACCTCTAGCTATACCTGTTACTGAATCTATTGTTGGAGTTTCAAATGGGATTTTTTTACATAATTTATCAACTAGAATTTCTAAATCATCCCAACTCAACTTAATTTTATTATCTCCTATTTTTAAAGCCATTTCTTATATATTATGTCCTCCGTTATTAATTTTAATTGAATCAAAATATTCTTTACGAGCTAAATTATCATTGTCTTTAAATACACCTGATGCTTTAGTTGTAATCATTGAAGCACCTTGATGTTTAACTCCTCTACAACTTACACAATTATGTCCTGCTACTATAGTTACAATAACACCCTTATTACCTTCAGTAATTTTTTCTACTGCATTATGGATAGCAGATGTTAATTGTTCTTGTATTGCTCCTCTTCTACCAAATAATTCTACAATTCTATTTAGTTTAGATAAACCAATTACTTGACCATCTTCTCCTGCTATATACCCAATATGAACAACACCATCTATTGTTTGATGGTGATGTGAACACATTGAAGTTAACGGTATATTACGTTCAATAATAATACCATCATAACCATCCGATGGGAATGAAGTAATTGGAGACATTGCTGTGTATCTACCTGCCCATAAATCATTGACATAAGCTTTAGCTACACGTTTAGGTGTCTCTACTGAATTAGGGTCATTTTTCCAATCACATCTTAATGCAGTTAAAAAATCCCCAAACGCCTCAGCTGCGTCTTCAATCATATGTTGTTTTTGCAAATCATTTAAAGGGAATCCTTCTGCAACACCATTTGCAAATCCTTCTTGTACCACTTCTAACTCTTCGTGGATTTTTCTACGATTATTTTCCATCTATATAACTTATTTTTTATTACTTACTTATTTTTACCAATCTCCATACTGTAGCCAAGTTGTTGCAATGTATTTATCATTACTTACAGGCATAGCTCCTCTATGAATATAAGGCCAACTTGCTGGGTGTATTATCATTTTTCCTACTTCAGGTTTTACACTAAAATAATCTTTAGAACCATCTTCTTTAAATAAGAACTGAGTTTCTCCTCCTTTTGGGACATCGTTTAAATATAAGATAAAAACAAAAACTCTAGAAGACACATTAAAACAATCTTTTTCTACATGCCAAGCATTATAATGACCTATATTTTTTTCATATTTTTGTAAGTTTAAAGCCGGATAATGACATTTACCATCTACTATACTACCATGATCAAACTCATTACTATGTGGATATTTACTTAAATATTTATCACTTAAGGTATCATTAAACCTATTAATAATTTTATCTCTAAGAGTTATCCCCTCATGTGAGTTATCATTATACAAGTTATAATCCGTTGATTTTTTCTTTTTGGTATCTTGGCCTGAGCTAGAATAGCCGGCTATTGCTTCTTTTGAATCTATTTTACCGTCAAATAGGCTCTTAATTTCATTACATTCTTTTAATGTAAATGCGTTTGGAAATACCCCAATTGTGTCTTTAAAGTTCATTAATGTACTGTTTTAAATTATCTATTAATATTAATACTTCGTCTGGTTCCATTGTTATGGCACAACAAACATTTATATTTTCTTCTATTTCCTCCAATATACGAAGGGCTTCTTGCTTATCCAAATTATATACCTAAATCTTTTCTAATATCCTTCTTTACTACTGATAAATATTTTGCTCTCTTTTCTTTAGTAACAAAGGGTACAGACCAGAATTGTTTTGTTTTAAACCACCTATTTAGATTCCATCCGAATACAAATGTATAAACTCCCATTACCAATCTTAACTTAACTGAATTGAGGTATAACGTAATAACAGGTAACATTGGTGCTCCATGTGTAATATATGTTCTAACTTTTTTATCACTTAATTTTGGTTTAGGGTAAGCATATTTACCTACAAAGGGTATAAAGTTATATGCAAATCCTGGTGTTAGTACTTCATCAAAAAAGGTTTCCATCTTTGGTGTCATTCTAAACCACCAAACAGGTGATACAAAATAGATGTGAGTTGACCAAGTAATTAATTTTTTGTATTCCTTTATTAATTCTGTTCTATCACGATGTAGTTTATCATCGTATACATCGATTACTTCATACACTTCGTTATTCTTATCTAATTGTCTTATGATAGTTTTAAATATACCATTATAACAAAAAGATTTTTGATCAGGATGACCTATAATTACTAAATGTTTAAACTTTTTTTTCATTATACTTCACGTTGATCTTCAAAAGCAATAATATGTGGTCTCCAAGTCATTCTATAACCATTATCTCTTACCCAATCAAATAATACAGGGTATGATTTAAATAATGATTCTCTAGAATCTCCAGCAGGCATAAACCATACTTTATCTTGAGGTATATCTAATACTTTAATACACCCTAAAATCTCTTCTAAAGCACCTTCATCTTTACCATCCCAAACAGGTTTTAAATGATAATCCGAGTGGTAAGATATAGATTTAGAAATTGATTCATAATTAAGTCTAAACTTATTATGTCTTTTTACCATTCTTTCGTCCGTGATTCCTCCTTGGGGTGTTTCCACTCCAACAACCGGGACCGAATTCGAGAATTTAGGAGATATAGATAATAGATTGATCGGATAATCAGTGGGTAAAAAATGTGACCCCTCAGTTTCGATAGTAATAAATATCTTATTTTCATGTGCAAAATGTGTTAATTCGTTTACTAAAGCAGGATGCATAGTAGGAGATCCTCCTGTTAACATCATTTCTTTTATATGGGGATTCTTTTTATACATATTAACTATGTCATTAAAGTTAAATTGCCCTTTTTCTGGATGGATACTTGTGTACCAACTGTCACACCAACCTCCTTCACCAAAATAGCATCTATGAGTACACCCTGTTGTTCTAATTACCACTGTTGGGTAACCTGCTCTAGACCCTTCTGATTGTACAGCTGTATAGATTTCTACGATAGGTAAATTCTTATCGAAATCTTCAATACGTTTTAATTGTTTATGTTCCATAATTTTTTTAAGTGGTTTTTTATTCACTAGTGGTTTTATCCTATATAATATGCGGCATTTTTACCATGCTCCATAAATTTAACTTTTGTAACCTTTACTCTACCATCAGTTTCAGGAAAAATAAATTGGTTTAATTTATCATAAATATATTCAGCAAATTTTTCTGCCCCTGTAGCAGGTATAAATCTTACTTGTGCTACTCCAGCCTCCTGCATTTGAGAAAAAGCTTTAGCATATGGATCATCCTCAGCAACAATAATAGTGTGGTCAAACATGAAATCCATCCAAGCCTTAGGTGACATACCATCAATCGTCCCTTTAGCCCTTTTCATTCCACCAAAATCCCATACCCAATTTCTTTCATCTAAATCCCCTTCAAAGTATACTTTAAAAGAAATTCCATAACCATGTATAAATCTACAATGAGTGTCTTCTGCTTTCCATTGACGAAACACTGTACTAAACCCGTCAAATACTTTACTTGATTGAAATTTACCCATTATACCAGTTTTTAATTTTATCTAAAGGATTGTTACCTACTAACCTACTAATTTCATTACCACCAGAATCTACTTTTACTAAAGTAGGAACATTTCTAATTCCGTATTTTGCGGATAATGTTTGGTCTTCATCTACGTTAACTTTTTGAAATGGTAAACCACTTCTTTCCATTGTTGGTGCTAACTGTTTACAAGGTCCACACCAAGGGGCACTAAAATAATAAATTTTGCTCATATTTAATTTTTAATTGTTTATATTTTTAC
>Ga0209634_1000358_pt1 | contig 35121 bp, 55 predicted proteins | sample LinPmetageLP40_FD_184043 | JGI IMG/M metagenome (GOLD analysis project Ga0209634, IMG submission 184043) | Marine viral communities from the Pacific Ocean - LP-40 (SPAdes) (version 2) | ecosystem: Environmental > Aquatic > Marine > Oceanic | place: Pacific Ocean | collected 2010-08-26 | reverse complement strand
TAACTAATGTAAATTATATTGGATACAAACCTAATGAGTATATTTTAGAAATGATGCCTAACTATGATATGTTTGTTTACCCAAGTATATTTGAAGAAACTTCATGTGTTTCAGCTTTAGAAGCATTGGCATCAGGAGTACATGTTGTTACAAATAACTTTGGTGCCTTATATGAAACTTGTGCTGAGTGGCCAGTATATGTTAATTATTCTACTAACTACGAACAAATGGCTAAGGACACTGCGGCAGCAATTGATGTTGCTTCTTCCTATTTACATGAAAACTTTATGCAAGAGCATTTAGAAGAACAGCAAAAATTTTATAAAAGATTTTACAGTTGGGAAAAAAAAGGAATAGAGTGGACTAATTTTTTGAAAGGAGCTATTAATGAAAGAGACAATAAATGAGGATACGTACCAAACATTAAAAGAAGCTAGAGTGATGGATCCTTACGAAAAAGCTACTATGCCAATGTGGAAAACGGACACCGGACAAACGACACCGAAGACATCTTTATTCGTTGCGACTCCCGTACACAGTGAATGTTCAATACATTACACTCAAGCATTACTAGAATTACAACAAATATGTTTTAAAGAAAAAATAAAAATTACATTTCAATTGTTAAAATCTTCTTTAATTACACAAGGTAGAAATTTATGTGTTTCAGGTTTTTTAGAATCTAACTATAGCCATATGCTTTTTATCGATTCCGATATTTATTTTAATGCAAAAAGTATTATTGAAATGATTAAAAAGGATAAGGAAATTATTTCAATACCTTACCCATTGAAGACTATTATGTGGGATAAGGCTATGGAAAAAATTAATAACAATAGCATTAAAAATGTAGATGATTTAAAAAAATCATTCAATGCATATCCTATGAGAGTAGAAAACCACAAAGATATTACTTTAGACAATGGTGTTATAAAAGTTACCCACAGTCCAACAGGATGTATGTTGATTAAAAGACAGGTGTTTAATAAATTAATTGAAAAATATCCAGACAAAGGTATTGTCCAAAAGACGGTTATCAATGGAGAGTACGTAAACAAACCTCATATGTGGAACTTTTTTGACTGTATACATGACCCAGAAACTAAGACTTATTTAGGAGAAGATTTTTCATTCTGTAAGCTTTGGAAGGATATAGGGGGTGAATGTTATGCCTACGTTAGTGACTCTATAATACATGTTGGTGAACACCAATATGAAGGTTCCTTTATGGATGAGTTGAAACCCGCTAAGTAAAATGGTATTATTTTAGTTTAAGATCTTAAAGGAGAATATATTTAATGTTACAATTTTTACCCTATGCACTAGCCGCTTATGGTGGTTACAAAGGATATAAATCAAGTAAAGATGCAGGTGGTTCAGGAATCCAAAGATTACTTGGAGGTGCTACAGGAGCGGCTTTAGGTTACTACGGTGGTAAAGGTGTTTTAGCAGGAGGTTCTGCAATGAAAATACCTGGTATGGAATCAGCTTACGGTAATTTTACTCCCTTTAAATCATTACCTGGAATGGATAAAGTACCTTTTATGAGTTCAAACAACAAACTAACTGACGGAGATCCAGACAAAAGAAACATGCTTCAAAAACTTTTAATGAGAAAAAGATTTGAGGATAAAGAATTTACAGGAGAATATGAAATGGATCCTACAAAAGCAGGAATTGCAGCAGGTAGTTTAGCTTACTTATCTGGAGCATTTGAACAACAACCAATTGATCAATTTCAACCAACTTATAATTTAGGTTATGCAGACTTTGCTAAGAACCAACCAGGTTATTCTTATATCGATCCAACTACAGGACAAGAAAAAAAGTATGATCCAGTTTATATCCCAGAAGCAAATAGACCTGAGGATGTTGAAAGATTGGGTCCTTATGAAATATCTAGAACAAAATTAAAGACAGGTGGTTTAGCTGAAATAAAAAAATTTAACGAAGGTGGTATAAATTATCTTCCGTCCAAAGTTTCTCACGATGAAAACGATGTCAATAATTACGTAAGAGCTACAGGTTACGTTGAAGACGGAGCAGGTGTAGGAGACAAAGATGAAGATACGATGTTAGCTCAATTGGCTGATGGAGAATTTGTGACACGTGCAGATGGAGTATTAGGTGCAGGAATTATAGCTGGAGCAAACCCAAAGAGCATGAAAGATATGAGAGAAAAAGGTGCTCAGTATTTCTACGATCAACAAAAAAAATATAAAAGAGTGTTTGATTTAATTAAGGACAATAATGAAACAAACAAAGAAAAAAATTAAACCATTAGTTAACGTCTTATCAATAGAACCTAAGGATGTTGAAAGATTTTGGCCTTTAGCTGAGTTTATGGTTACTGAAGCTTTAAAATATTCTGGAGAATATGCAAGTTCAAAACATATTTATGATTTTTTAAAGAAGGATATGATGCAATGTTTTATTATGTTTGGCTCAGATGAATTAGAAGAAAATAAAGTTTTTGGAGTAGGGGTTACTAGAGTATCTGAAATGCCAAATTTTAGTCAACTAGAAATTGTTATATGTACTGGTAAAAGAAGGGACTTATGGGAAGATCAATTTGTTGATATAATAACTCAATTTGCAAAAAGTAATAACTGTAAACGTTTATGTCTTTGGGCTAGACCCGGTTGGGAAAAAGTTTCCAAAAAATGGGGATGGCAAAAGAAACACGTTCAACTAGAGAAATGGATAAATAAATGAGTTTTATAGGCGGAATGTTTGGAGGCGGAGGTGGACAACAATCCTCTCCTACATCTCAAACACAATTTGTAAGAGAAGCACCAGGTATAGAAGAAAGAAAAATTGAATTAATGGACATTGCGCGACAGGTAGCGCAAAAACCAATTAACTTACCTGATTATCAAGTAGCAGGTTTAGGTGCATTAGAACAACAAGGAATTACAGCAGCAGGTAAAACTGGTATTGGAGGGGCTGCCGTTGGTCAAGGAATTTCGGGAGTACAAGGAGCAATGGCTCCAGTAGGCGCTCAACAAATATCTCAATATTTAAATCCTTACCAACAATATGTTACTGATGAAATTGGTAGACAAGGGCAAATGATGCAAAACAAATTAGGAGCTTCAGCAATAAGTTCCGGAGCTTTTGGAGGAGGTAGAGAAGGTGTTCAACAAGCAGAATTACAAGGTAGAACTTTATCTGAAATGGGAAGAGCCCAAGCTCAAGGATTTACTACTGCTTTAGGTGCCGCACAAAATCAACAAAGAGTTGGTTTACAAGGTGGGCAATTATTAGGAGCCCTTGGTGCACAGCAACAAAAAATGGCACAAGCAGATTTACAACAACTTATGTCTGCGGGTGGAGTGCAAAGACAATTAGCACAGCAAGTTTTAGATGCTCAAAGACAATCTACATTACAACAACAGTATGAGCCTTACCAAAGAGCTGAGTTCTTAAAAAATATATATGCTGCAGGACCAACATCTAGATCTCAAATTACAATGGGAACTGCACCAGGAGCAGCACCGTTGGCACAATCAATAGGTACAGGTTTAGGAGCGTTTCAAGCATTTTCAGGCACAGGGCAGGCTTAAATGAATAAAGTTTTATTAAGACCTTTATTTAGAGATGCTTACTTAAAAAAAACTGAAAAAAAATTACCCGTTAAAAAATTTAATGTAGGGGGTTTTTCTAAAGTAGACAAAAGAAATTTATTACTTACCCCCATAACTTCAGCACTTTTACAAGCAAGAAGATTGCCTGGCGAAAGTCAATTAGGTACACTTGCTAGAAGTTTAGGTCAGGGAATGTCCCAAATTCCAACAGTTGCTTCTCAAATTGCAGATTTAGGTGAGGAAGATAAACAAGAAACTTTTGATTTTGTAGCTGATGAAAATTTACCGGAAGAACTAAAAGGAAAAGGTGCTTATCAAAGAAGTAATTTGACAGGCGAGTATAAAAAAGTAGGTCGAGAAAAAGAAGTATCAGAAAAAGATTCTTTTAAAATACTTGAACCAGAGGAGGCTCAATTAAAATATAAAGGAGCATATAATCCTGATTTAATTTATGAAGTAAACGAAGCTACTGGAAAAACAAATATTTTAGGTAAGTCAGGTACGGTAGTCAATGTTGGAGCAGGAGAAGATTCTTACACGAAAGAAATGGGTAAGGCAATGGCTAAGGCAGACGTAGACGAATTTTCTTCTACAAGAAAATTATTTAATAATGCGCAAGAAGTTGATGATCTGTTAGATCAAATTGATGCTGTTTTGGAATTACCTGAATCAGAGTTGAGAACGGGTGCTCTTGCCGAACTAAGATTAAGCGCGGATAAAATTGCTACAGCTTTTGGAATTGAAACTGATTTTCAAGCAGTAGGACCTGCGGAACTTTTAAATACATTATCATCAAGAATTACAATTGATAAATTACAAGGATTTAGTGGTGCGATTTCAGAAAAAGAATTAGATTTTGTTGCTAACGCTTCACAAGGTTTAAGGATGTCTAGAAATGGTATTAAATTAAATAATATGCTTCAAAGAAAAGCAAATGCAATCAATAGAAAATTTTTCTTAGAAGTCGTAGAGCCTTTTATGGAGAGTAACAAAGGATTTCAAGGAAGAAAAGATGGTAAAACTTACGGACAACTTAAGGCAGAATTTAATGAAGAGAATCCATTAGTTACTGATGATATTAGAGAACAAATAGTAGCAACTCAAAACGTAATCGATCCTGAATTTGCAAAGCAAATTATTACAGACCCAAAAACGGGAAAACAATTTATTAAAATTGGTAAGAATTATGTGCCATATGAGGAAAAGTAAAAATGGTAGATGTAGTAAAAGACAAAAAATTAATAGAAAGATTAGATAAAGAATCTAAAAAAGATCAAATAGTTACAGACAAAGACTTAATAGCTAGACTTGATCAACAATCAGTAGAATTAAAAGAAAAAAGTTTTTTAGGTGGAGTAGGTGAATCTGTTAAAGAATTTTTTACAGGAACTAAATCTACGGAATTTTCTGACATGAGGGAGATTGGGGAATATAAAGGAGAGGGTGCTGGTAAAGTGGCTATAGGTTTAAGTGTAACTCCAAATATAAGATCACAAGCTCAAATAATTCAAAATCAAATTCCTGGAAGTAACATCATGGAAGATAAATTTGGTAACCCAATAGTAGTTATGCCAGACGGTGAGTCTTTTTACTTAAATAAACCTGGAGCATCTTTTCAAGACGTTGCTCAAACAACTACACAAATTCTTTCTTACATCCCAGGATATTCTACAATTGCTAAAAAATATGTAGGAAACATACTAAAAAGATCATTAGCCCAAACTGCTCAAGCTGGTGCAGTTACAGGCGCTCAAGAAGCAGTTGCTGTCGGTTTGGGAGCTGAAAGTGATTTAACAAGAGTAGGATTAGCCTCAGGTATAACTTTAGCTTTTGAAGGTGCGATTGGCCCAATTGGGAGAGCTACAATAAAAATGTTTAAAGGAAATCCTAACTACTACAAGTTAATTACAGAGGTAGTTGATGGTAAAGAAGTTAAAAAATTAGAAATTACTAAAGCAGGATACAAAGCCTTAGATGCTGCTGGAATTGATGTAGATAAAATAACACCAAAATTTAGTGAAGATTTTTTTAACAATCTTGCAAAAGGTTTAGAAACTGAAGTAGCTGCAGTTTCTGCTGGAGCAGGTAAATTTGGTTTTGAGCTTTCAACTTCTCAAGCAAAAAGAAATGAAGAGGGTATAGCAGCTTTGTATGAGGCAGCTAAAGGAGCCTTTGGCCCTGAAGCACAACAATCAGCTTTAGCTTTTCTTAGAAAACAAGAAATAGAGGTTGGTATAGGTTTTAGAGAATTATTAAAAAAATTTAATAAAGGAGAAGTGTCTGACGAAACGTTGGAAGATCTTGGAGCATCATTAGCTGGTACAATAAAAACTTTATCTGAAAAGGCCTCTGACGATGTAGTAACAAAATTTAATTTAATAGATAAAGATGCAGTATTTAATGGATCTTCCTCTAATATACAATTATTATTAAATTCAGTAAAGAAAACGATTAAAGATGAAACTAAACAACCTTATAGTTTTAACAAAGCTATAGAAGAAAGCACTGGAATTTTAGATGCAAAACTAACTCCCGCTTCTGTGGCTGCTTACAATGAAGTAAAGAAATTTGTCAATACTTTTAAAAAGAAAAAATCATCTAAAAAAATACCACCAAAAACTTTAGGCCAGTTTGAAATATTAAGAAAAAAACTTTCAAGTTATATTGGAGCTGCAAAAACGAATACGGACAAAAAAACAGCAATAGCAATTAAACAAGAATTTGATAAGTTGTATGACGATACATTAGACAACTTGTTATTTGCAGGTAAACAAGGTGATGAGGTTATTAAAAAAGATTTAAAAAATGCAAGAGCTGCATACAAATTTAAAAAAGAAACTTTTGATGTAAGTCCTAAAAAAGGTCCCGTAAAAATTAAAGACGAAGGTGGTATCGCAATACAAAAAATATTATTAGATCCAGATGTTAGTGGAATAAAGGCAATAAACTATATTTTTGGTTTAGGAACAATAGGTAGAAAACAGAACGCTGATCAATTAGTAGGTAGACTTAAAACTGTTTTTGGTGTGGATGGATTACCCCCTAGAGGTGCCGCAATGAAAAGTGCTGACTTTAGAAAATTAAGACAAGGTATGGTTGAAAAAATGATTAATGATTCAATAAGAAATGGTAAATTTAGCCCTTCGGCTATGGTAAGAAATTTTGATTTTATGTTTGATAAGAACCCAGATTTTGCTGGAAAGTTATTTAGTAGAACTGAAATAAAATTACTTAAAGATTTTGTAACAGAAGTTAGAAAAACTTTAAAACCAGGTGATTTAGTTAACACATCAAATACTGCAGCAGGACTTACAAGAGCTTTTTCTAGATTAGCACGTCAAGGGGTAGGTATTATTGGTTTAAAACTTGCTGGTATTAATGGATTGCTATTCGGTAGAAGTGCCTACGATAACGCAAAAGATGTATTTGAACAAAGAGCTGCAAAAAAACTTATTGCTAAAGAATTTGGTGAACCGCCTTCATGGTTAAGAACTATGAATGAAGCTACAGGAACGGGCGAAAAACTTGCATCAACTGTTGCGACAGTAAACCAAGTTTACGGTCAAGAAGTCCCTAAAGGTGGTATGGATCCTATAAAAATGACTCCTAGGATAAAAGAAGCGGTGGAAAATTTAACTCCAGAAGAAAAAAAAGAAGAGGGTTTTAGAGTCCCTGGTGTAGGTATTTTACCTAATCCATTTAAACCCATAGAAAATAATCAATCGTCAATGGCTCCGTTACCAGCAACACCACAAATCACTGGAATAGCTTCTATAAAAAATAGACAAGATTATGAAACATTATTTCCTGAGGATACTTTAGGAACAGCTATATCGAAAAGAGGCGTTGCATAATGTCTACTAAATCAGCTCTAGAAAAAATTGAGTCTCACGAAAAATTATGTAGAATAATGCAAAAACAAACACACGATAGAATTGAAAAGATAGAAAATTCAATTGGAAGAATTGAAAAAATATTAATAGCTTGTGCTGGTGGACTACTAGCAGGTATGGCTTTTATTATTTTTGAACTAATCACAAGGATATGATATGCCAGCTCCTCTTGGATTACCCTTCTTATTACAGGCGATAGCAACCATAGGTGTTGGTGGAGCTGTAGGATATAAAGCACAAAAAGATTTACAACCAGTAATAAAAGAGTTAAAGAACAGTCCGGAAGATATGGGTAGTTCAGAATTAAAAATGTTACGGGCATTATTGTTGCCTAACCAAGCTTTAGCTTCAGAAGTAAAAGAATCAATTACATTTAAAAAAGACAATAATGAAAAAATCAATCAAAATTCTAAAAAAAATTTACCTTTAAATACAGGACCAAAAAAAACCAAACCCCCTAAAAAACCAAACCAAATTGAAGAACTTGCAAAAGATGTGGTTTTAGAAAAAATTACTGAAAAAATTACTGAGCCAAAAGAAAAAATAAACACACCTCCTATATTAGGGGTTTCTTCTCAAGAAGGCGGTAAACAAATAAAAGATATTACTGCTGGAATTTCTGCTCAAAAGGATGTTGTACCAAGTTTATTAGAACAAGGTAAATTAGCTAACCCAATAAGATCGTTCTTTGAAAAAGATGATGGAGTAGTTAACTACAAGATAGGGGATACTATTGGAGCATATGGAGGAGACGTAGAAAGAAGTTTGGATATTGAAGCAAATGTAAAAAATGATTTTAATTTAGATAATTTTTCTGAGATTATTAAAAATAGAGCAAAAGAATTTGACCAAGATGCTGTTTTCGTTGCGGAAAGCGCTCCTTATTCTAAAGCTAATACTGTCGGGTTTAACTTAGATTTTGGATCTAATTTAAATATTGCAGATGCTTTAAAAGTTTCTGAAAAAATATCAGACACAGTAGAATTAGACGGTTTTACTTTCAAGGTAAAAAATTTAGATACCTCAGGTTCTTCTATTTATTTACCCCAAGTTGAAAGAGATATGGAAATGACTAAAAAGGTCATGGATAAATACAAAACAACAGATCAAATAAATTTAGCAGGGTACATGATGCCTGACGGTAAAATGTTAAACTTTTCAAGAAATGGTAATGTAAGGGACACCGAACACCGAAGAATAGGCTTAACCACACACCCTGGAGAAGGTGAAATTTCTTTTGGGCCTATGTATGATTTCATGAACAAAACAGGTGCTATAAGATTAGCGGGTAATTCTAATAGGTTGTATGCAGAAATATCTAGTAAACCATCCACTTCTCAAATAAGAAAACTTGTAGATGAGTATAACCAAAACAGAGATAGATATGATTCTTTAATTATTGGTTTAGCAATGCCAAAAGAAGAGGGGGCAATAGGCCAAGTAAAACCTGAAACCGCAATTGATTTAAGTAAGGCAATTTATAGATTACCTAATGAAGCTTTTATAGAAATTAATGGGGAGAAAGCAAATGCTAATGACATTTATAAAAAATTTCAAGCTTCAGAAGTAATTGGTAAAACTTTTACTGGAATAAGACAATTAAATATTCCTGAGTTTTCAAACTTATCCGCTCAAGAGGCTGTTGAAAAAATAATTAATTTAGGAGATAATATGTCAAAAATTATTGAAGAGACTGGTATAAAAACATTAGACAAACCTCGAACAAAATCCTATAACTTAAAACTATTTAAAAAAGGAAAAGATTATTAATGGCAACTTTAAAAGAAGTATACGACTTATTAAAAGAAAAACAAAAAAACGGTGAAAACATCGGTATGTTTGGTGAATCCTACATAGATATGATTGAAAATGAAGATAAAAAAGAAGATAAAACAACAAAAGAAGTAGATGTTTCATTTGTAAAAAATAAAGATGAAACTAATTAGAAAATATCCATACACACATTATAATCGTTTTTCAGATACTACTGGTAGAAAATATTTAGTAGGTCAAGCTAAGGTTCCTAGCGTCACAACAATATTATCCGCTACTAAAGATAAACGTTTCTTAGATAATTGGAGAAGAAAAGTAGGTAATGAAGAGGCTGACAGAATAATGAGACAAGCATCCACTATTGGCACAGAAATGCATCAAGTATTAGAGTACGCGTACAACGGACAAGGATACTATAATGCTAATGATGAAACGGGGAAACAACCTAGAATGATGGCTAAAATTATATTACAAAATTTAAACATAGAAGAAGTTTGGGGTAATGAAGTATCCTTAGAATACGATAATCAGTTTGCAGGGACAACGGACCTTGTAGCATTATCTTATGGTAAACCATCTATCGTAGATTTTAAACAAGCTAACAAACCTAAAAGAGAAGAGTGGGTTGATGATTACAAATATCAACTAGGAGCCTATTATCTTGCACACAAAAAAAACTATGGTCCTATTGAACAGGGAGTAATTAGTATATGTACAAGAGCACTTCAATACCAAGAATTTAAGATGAATGAAGCCGATTTAATAGAATACGGAGATAAGTTTTTAGAGAGAGTAGAGCAGTTTAAAAAGTTACAGTAGCCAATCTTTAAGTGCTTCTTCACCTAAAGTTTTTGCAGCAATTTGACCTTTAATAGTTAAAGCTTTCATAATTTTTTCATCAATAGTATTTTCAGTTATAATATCAATAATCACAACAGTTCCTGTTTGCCCTGACCTATGAGCTCTATCCTCAGATTGTTTTCTTACTTCTAAATTATAATTGTTAGAAAAATAAACAACTGTATTAGCGGCAGTTAGGGTTAAACCATAACCACCCGTTGTTGGGTTGCTTACAAAAAACCTTACCTTAGGATCGTTTTGAAATAACTCGATAGCCTTCTGTCTATCTTTAACTTTGGTGGCCCCATATATTTCAACAAAAGATTCTTTACCATATTTTGTAGCAAGAAATTCTTTTATTTGTTCTATGTTGTAGATGTAATTAGCCCAGATAATTATTTTATCGTCTGTTTCATCTATAATTTCTTCGAGAGCGTTAATTTTTTGTTTGCCAAACTCCATCATTTTTCCGTCATCATCCTTACAAAAACCATTTGTAACTTGATGTAATTTTATCATTTCAGTTAGTTTATTACTAAAGGAAATGGTAGAGTCCCCTATAATTGCTAGTGCACGTCTTCTAAGTTTTTCATATAAAATACCTTGTTCACTGGACATAGTGACATGCCTTTTTTGCCTTACCTTAGGTTTCAAATCTAAGCACTCATCTTTACGTACTCTGAAAGAAAACCCATCTAATTTATGTTCTAATTCCTCAATGTTCTTATAATATTTAGGGATACTAATAAAACGATTGGCCCCCATTTGTATTTGATGCATTTCCGCATATCTGTTTCTAAAAGAATAGAAACTTTCAAAACCTAATAGTTTTGGATCTAAAAAATAACATTGAGAATATAGATCTAACGGGGATTTAGTAACTGGAGATCCAGTTAAAATTCTTCTAAATTTAATATGTTTGCTAAGAGATAAAATGTATTTAGTTCTTTTGGCCTTTGGATTTTTAATTGTAGTAGATTCATCTATGACCGCAAAGTTCTTAGGAAATTTTTTTAAATAATTCTCTGCTTCTTTAAACCCTGTTTTTCCACTCAAGGCTTCCACATTCATAAGAAAAATTTTTAATTTTTTACTTTTAATGAACCAATTCCATGCTTTAGGTTTATCTAGTTTCCATTGAAATATATCTCTCTCTACCACATCTGGTAGGTGCGCTTGTATTTCTTTACTCCATATAGTGTATACAGATTTAGGGGCAATAATTAATACTGTATCAATTTCTTTTTTTAAGTATAAATACCCTATGTTATCGATGGCTGTTTTAGTTTTTCCCGTACCCATTTCCATAAAATATGCGTATGAATTTACTTCAGCTGATTTATTTAAAGCCGTCCTTTGATGTTCAAAAGGTTTGGTCTTATACGGGTACTTCCATTCCATAAAAAATTTATAAATTTTTTTCTTGCATTAATCAAGAAAATAATTATTACACATACAGGAGGAAAAATATGGATAAGTTAAATATAGAAGAGTTCTCTACAATTGAATTAAGTAAGGATGATGTAAAATCTATTACTGTCAAATGTAATGAACTAAAAAGTCTTCACAAACAAATTGAAGATAAAGACGAAGAAATTTCACAGTTAAAGAAAAAAGCTAAAGAGTATGAGGAAAGAATTATTCCTGATATGATGCAGGAGGCTGGTGTGGAAAAACTGGAGTTAAGCGATGGTGTTAAAGTCGAAGTAAAACAGTTTTACGCAGCAAAAATTCCTGAGTCTAGAAACGATGAGGCTTTTGGTTGGCTGAGGGATAACGGTCATGGAGACATGATTAAGAACATCTTAACGGCAAATATAGATAAAGGTAAAGATAACCAGGTATCCGAATTAGTTAAAATTTGTGACGATCTGGGCTTTGCTTATTCTCAAAAACAAAAAGTAGAACCAATGACCCTGAAGGCATTTGTAAAAGAACAAGTGGAAAAAGGCAAACCGGTTCCATTTGATATGTTTGGAGTATATATTGCTAATAAGACAAAAATAACGAACAAATAACAACGGAGTAACTATGAAGTTAAACGATAAGAAAGAAGTCGCTACCCAAAAAACGGGTGGTGCTGTTTCAACTATAAACTTGGAACAATTTGCAGATGAAGGATTTGAAAATGTAGACTCAAAGAGTTTGGCTCTACCGTTTTTAAAAATACTTGGTCAATTATCTCCACAAGTCACGCAAGGAGATTCTCAATTCATACCAGACGCAAGACCTGGTATGATTTTTAACACTGTAACTAATCAATTATATGATGGTCAAAACGGAATTTCAGTAGTTCCATGTTTTTATAAACTTGAGTATATTGAGTGGAGAGATAGGGGGATGGACGGAAGTTCTGCACCCGTAAATATTTATTCTGCAGACAGTGATATAATGTCAAAGACTACCAGAGATGATAAGAATAAGGACAGGCTCGAAAACGGAAACTACGTTGAAGAGACTGCCTCACATTACGTTTTAATAGTTGAAGACAAAGATGTATCTAGCACTGCTATGATGACTATGAAATCTACTCAAAGAAAAAAATCTAAGAAGTGGAATTCAATGATGATGTCAGTGAGAGAGAAGAAAAAAGATGGGTCGGGATATTTTAAACCCGCACCATTTACTCAGATGTACACTCTTAAAACAGTACTAGAAAAGAATAATTTAGGTTCTTGGTACGGTTGGGAGATAGAACACCAGAGTACAATTCAATCAAGCGATGTCTTAGAGTCTGCTTATAATTTTTATAAGAGTTGTAAGCAAGGCGCTGTAAAAGTAAATCACGATAAAGAAGAGTCTGTAGAAAAATCACCATTCTAATATGGACCTACTTGACAAGACCCTGGGGGAGTTTGTAGAACTCTTCCAGGGTTCACTCACATATTTTGGAGCTTCTAAACCATTAGGCCAAACGCGTAGCCGGGATGGTAAGCAAGAATTCAGACATTGGGTTGAGCCCAAACCTATGACTAAGGATCATTGGGTACAACATTTAAAAGGAGAAGCTTACTATGGATCAGTTCCCATTCGAGATGATAATACATGTAGTTGGGGGGTCATCGATGTTGATCGCTACAATATACAACATAAGGAAGTTATATCAGTTATACGGAAAAGGAAATACCCGCTCGTCCCGTTCAGATCAAAATCCAACGGACTCCACTTAATATTATTTATTGATGGTGTAGTGCAGTCTGCGGACATGCGGAAAAAATTAATTGAGCTCGCTTCTGATTTAGGAGTAAATGATACCACTACAGATATTTATCCTGCCCAAGATAAAGTAGACCTTACCCCGGAAAAGTGGGATGACAAACACAAAGGAAGTTACGTAAATCTTCCATATCAAAAAGCACACATGACAACGAGAGTTGCTATGGATGATGAGGGTAACTCTATTAAATTAGAGGATTTATTTGAATTTGTAAAACAACACAGACTTACTCCAGAAAATTTTAAAAAACTAAAAGTATTTCAAGATGATGAAACGAAAGACTATCCTCCTTGCGTTGTAAACTTTATGAAAAATAAAGTACAAAAAGGTGAGGGCCGTAATGATGCTATGTTTAACGTAGCTGTGTTGGGTAAAAAAGTTAATCCAGATCCTGTCATGTATCAAGATTGGACACGTAAAATGATGGGTAAGGTATGTTCAGAGGAACTACATCCAAAAGAATTAGAAAATATTTTTAGAGGGGTTGAAAATAAAGAATATGCTTACAAATGTAAAACATCTATTGCACGAATGCATTGTTCATCAAGCACGTGTCTAAGACGTAAACACGGTATTGGTGCTAATGAGGCCTTACCCGAAGTTGGGAAACTTGTTAAAATAAATTCATACCCTGAACCTTATTGGATTCTTCCTATCCAAGGAAAGTCGGTTCGTTTATCTACAAAACAATTATATCAGCAACAATTATTAGGGGAGCAATTGTTAAATTATGATATTGTTTGGAGGCCTTTGAAAGCAACTAAAAGAGATCCAGATCCTTACAGAGATTGGCTTGAGGAATTAGTAACTAACAAACAAGACATGGAAGGTTTTGATGCTCATGAAGAACAGAGCGATGTATTTAATTCAAGACTATCACAATTTTTAGAAGACGTTGAGGATACAACGGAATTTGATCAAATAGATTCTGGAAATATTTGGATAGATAAAGTTGAGATGAGATTTAAATTAGAAACTTTTAGAAAATTTATGAAAAAAATGGGATACAATTGGTCCGAAAAAGATTGTACAAAATTCTTAGAAGCAGGGGGAGCAATACCTAAGAAAAAATTTCAAAACATTGACACACGTCATTGGGTTGTAAAACTACCAAAACAAACAGAACATAAAAACAAAGATGTCACATTCATTAAACAAAAAGCTGCGTGGGAAGACAATTAAAATATTTGGCCCTCCCGGAACTGGAAAGACTGAAAATTTACTTCGTAGGGTACAACGTTTTTTAAAACAAGGTATTTTACCCGAAGAAATTTGTTACATATCTTTTACTAATAAAGCTGTTGATGAATGCGTAGGTCGTATCCGTAAAAAATTTAGTGAGTATGATGAAGATTCTTTTAAATACTTTAGAACCTTACATAGTTTAGCTAGACAACAGTTTGCTGAAATACCCGTGCTTGATCCTAGGGCAGATTTATTAATGTTCCATACTCAATATGGAACTGTAAAAGTAAATTTTAAAAATGAATACGATGATGTTAAAGTTTATAATAATTGGTCCTTACAAATTTATGATAGGGCAAGAAATATGAAGGTAGATCCTGTTTGGTTATATAAACAACAGCCTAGAAAAGTGGTGCGTTTACAACAGTTTAAGTCTATTATTGCGGGCTACGAGGAGTTTAAAACAATGGAAATGCCTAACGGACACCGGACACCGGACAGGTTAGATTTTACAGACATGGTAAAAAAGTTTGTAGACGATGCAGGAAGACTACCTATTAAAGTTTTAATGGTAGATGAAGCTCAAGATTTAACCCCGTTACAGTGGGATATGGTCGTTAAAATTGCAAAAAATGTGTGGAGAGTTTATATAGCTGGCGATGATGATCAGGCAATTTATGAATGGAACGGTGCTGAAGTAGAATATTTTCAAAGCTTTCCTGGAAGAAATGTAATTTTAAAAAAATCGGTAAGGCTTAACAAGGATGTGCATTTTTTCTCTAAAGGTTTATTGTCAGGAATGAAAAATAATAGAGTGGAGAAGGAGTTTTATTCAAATGATAAAGATGGGGCCATATACTATTGGAACACTTTAAAAAAAGTTCCTTGGAATCTTAAGGGTAGTTGGTTAGTATTGGCGAGAATCAATGATGTTAAAAAAGAACTTCAACAGGAGGCAAGAAATCTTTCTCTTTATTATCAAGATGTAAAGGGTAATAAATCTTTTGATATGAATCAGTTTCAAGCAATTAAATATTGGGAAAAAATATGTGAGGGAGGTAGTATATCGAGGGAAGAGGCCTGCATAATGTATGAATATTTATTAAATATAGACCATGGTTTTAGATCACAAGAAAGTAAAAAATGGTCCTTTGCACATCCTAATCAAGTATTTAATTTTGATGAATTACACCTTAGATGTGGTATGACAGATAATAAAGGATCATGGTTAGAAGTGTTTAAAAGAAAATTTAAAGAAAAAGACAAACAATATTTTTTAAAAATGATTAAGGAAGGAGTTGATTTAAATCAACCACCTAAAATTATTATTGATACAATACACCAAGTTAAAGGAGGGGAAGCGGATAATGTTGTTTTGTCTAGTAAGTGTAACTTTCCATCACATTTTGAGAAAAAAAATTTACAAGAAAAAATTAAAGAACTTAGGGTTTGGTATACGGGTGCAACTAGATCAAAAGGAACACTTCATTTATTAGGCACTCATCATCAATTTAATTTTCCGTTAGGGAAATATTACAAACTATATGAGGCTAATTATGTCAGATAAAGATATGTTCGATGAAGCTTTTCCTCAAGATAAACAAATTGGGGGATCACACTACCAACACTATTTAATTCAACCTTATGAATTTATTTCTAAAAACGAACTCACGTTTTTTCAGGGAAACGTTATAAAATATGTTTTGAGATATCCTTATAAAAATGGTATTGAAGATCTTGAAAAGATAAAACATTATTGCGATTTAGAAATTGACAAAATAAAAAATATGAAAAAGAAAAAATGAATTGTTGGCATTGTCGAACAGAATTGATATGGGGTGGAGATAACGACACTGAAGATAATGAAGACTATGATATTGTAAGTAACTTATCTTGTCCTAAATGTCATACAATAGTTGATGTTTGGCATCCATCAGAAAAACTAATAAAAGAATATAAAGATTATGAAAAGGAAAAAAAATGACTCATCAACTAAATTTTATTTATAATGATTCTGATTGGGTTTGCCCTGCAGAGTATCCAGACCTAACTCAAGCAAAAGAAATAGCAATAGATTTAGAAACAAAAGATCCAAACATAAAAACAAAAGGATCAGGTTGGGCAACATTTGATGGGCATATAGTAGGTTTTGCAGTAGCCGCTTTAGAACAACAATGGTATTTTCCAATTGCTCATGATGCGGGAGGTAATATGGATTCTGCAATGACTACAGCCTTCATGCAAGATATTTTAAAATTACCAGCAACTAAAATTTTTCATAATGCAAGTTATGATGTTGGTTGGTTATTGGTTAATGGATTTGAAATAAGAGGTAAAATTATAGATACTATGATTGCGGCCGCAGTGGTCAATGAAAATAGATTTAGTTTTAGTTTAAATGCATGCGCTAAAGATTATTTAGGTGAACTTAAAAATGAAACTTTCTTAAATGAAAAAGCTAAAGAGTGGGGCATAGATCCTAAAGCGGATATGTGGAGATTGCCTGCGGGATACGTAGGTTTTTATGCTGAACAAGACGCGGCCTTAACTTTAAAATTATGGCAAAGACTTAAGCTAGAAATAGTTAAACAAGATCTTCACGATGTGTGGGAGATGGAGATGGAATTGCTCCCTATTTTAATAGGTATGAGGAGACGTGGAATAAGAGTGGATATTGAAAAAGCTCACGCAATTAAAAAAGAATTTAAACAAAAAGAGATTATTGTTTTAAAAAAAATAAAAGATGAGACAACTATTTCAGTAGATATTTGGGCCGCAAGATCAGTAGCGCAAGTGTTTGACCGTATCGGGGTTGATTACCCACGGACAACGAAAACCGAAGAACCAAGTTTTACACAAAATTGGTTAATAAATTGTAATAACCCGATAGCGCAACTAGTAAGAGAAGCAAGAGAAATAAATAAATTTCATTCAACGTTTATAGACTCCATTTTAAGATACACTCACAAGGGAAGAATTCATTCTGAAATTAATCAGTTAAGATCTGACCAAGGAGGAACAGTTTCAGGGAGACTATCCTATTCTAACCCAAACCTCCAACAAATTCCTGCGCGTAATAAAGAATTTGGAGATAAAATTAGAGGTTTATTCTTACCTGAAGAGGGTAGACAGTGGGGAAGCTTTGATTACTCACAACAAGAACCAAGATTAGTTGCTCACTACGCGGCATCAGTTGCAAAACAATTTCCGGGGGCCGATGATTTTATTCAAGCTTATGAAAATGAAGAGGCCGACTTTCATCAAATAGTTGCTGATATGGCAGGAATATCCAGGACTCAAGCTAAAACAATTAACCTTGGTTTATTTTATGGTATGGGTAAAGCAAAACTTGCTAGAGAATTAGGTATTGATAAAGATAGCGCTGAAAGACTTTTAAATACTTACAACGATAGAGTTCCTTTTGTAAAAAAATTAGCTGTTGAAGTTACATCTAGTGCATCTAAATATGGTTTTGTTAGAACAATAAAAGGTAGAAAATGTAGATTTGATATGTGGGAACCTTCTTCTTTTGGAATGAATAAAGCAATGAATTATGAAGAAGCAAAAGCAATTTATGGAAATAACATTAGAAGAGCTTTCACTTACAAAGCTTTGAATAGATTAATACAGGGATCAGCGGCAGATCAAACTAAACAAGCAATGATTGATTGCCACAAAGCGGGTTACTTACCCTTACTTCAAATACATGATGAGCTTTGTTTTTCCATAAACGAAGAAAAAGATATTATTGATGTAAAAGATATAATGGAAAACGCAATAGACACTTTAAAGGTACCTTCTAAAGTTGATATTGCAATTGGAAAATCCTGGGGTGAAGCTAAAGAATAATTATTATTTTTAGTGTAAAATTTTATCGATTTTTTTTTCAAATTTATAATTGGAAAGTTTTAAATCTTTACAAATATCATACAAGATATGCCATACATCTAACTCAGTTTTTTTTAACTTTTTAAAACCACCAAGAAAATGTGCTTTAGTGGATAGTGTATCTTCAAGTGCTTGAACTTGTTTAACGGTTAAATAAATTTGAACGCCTTTAACTTTTTTTTGAGACATAGATAGCCTAAAGAATAATTGAAAAAATAAAAAATACTAGTTATTTTTTTTAACTAGCAATATCTAGAAGACCATTTTTAGCGTCTTCAACACTCTGATCATTAATCTTTTTTCTAAGACCTTTGATCTCTATATCAATCCACTTCATATCTGGAGTTACTCTACCCTGTTCCAACGCTTTGCTGGCCCACTTGGACTCCAATTGAAGTTTTTCCGATATTAACTTTTGTAGTTGCATCTCGATCAACCTCTTCTAAGGTTAGGAGCAAAAGATCTGGATCATGAAAGCCAGGTCCCTCGTTCCCTGTTATGTCCCCTGAAGCAACCTTATTTGAAAAATCTTCAAGGACTGCCTTATCATTCTTACCCTCAAGCGTCTCATCAATATGTATATTCTTATAGTTTACTTGGATGCGATAAAGCTTCATGTGCTATTATATATCAAAATATGATAGTAATGCAACTATACTGGTATTTTAGGTTTTTTTGGTGGTATTATTAGGTTTTTTTCGTATTCTTCGAAGACCGGAATGCCTTTACAATCAAATTTTACAGCTTGTTTTTCTAATTCTACTATTTCACGATCTAAATTTCTAATAGTATTAAAAGATGCTCTGTAACCTGCAAGTATACAATCGTAATGAGTGTTAAATTCATATTCTATAACGAAAGGATCTCGGCAATCCCCCGTAATAGTTGAACAAAGATATAAAATTAAAACATACTTCATAAAATCCTATATTATCCTAGCTTATTATTTACTTGCAAATCCCATTTAAATGTTTATATATATTTCAAATAAAAAAACAAAATAAAAAAAAGGTTATCATGTTTAAAAACAAAATAATAGTCAATGTATTTAAAAGTGAGGTAACGTATGCCTAAAGCACGTTCCGAAGCTTTTAAAGATTGGGTATCTGAAATGGATAAAGTGCTTTCAGAAACTCGATCACTAACCGTGGATGGTCAACCGATGGAACGGGCTGATCTCCATTTTAACCAACAATCAAATAAACTTGTAAAGATTCCGCTAGTACTAGATGAGCAAGCTGTCTATCCTTTGAACGATTGGACTGCTCAAGATTTAATCCAGAGCGAAATTGATGCAAAAACTAACATAGATATGGAGATTGAAAATGTCTAAACCAAAAAAGAAAAACGAAGATAATGTAATACACGTTACCAAAAATTACGATATGTTTAAAACCGTAAAAGGTAATCGTGAAATCGACAAAGGCCATGTCGCTAGATTAAAAAAGGAAATTAAGAAAAGAGATCTTGATCTTCCTATTTTTATTAATGAAAATGATGAGGTTGTAGATGGTCAACACACACTACAAGCTAGAAAAGAACTAGGTAAACCTATTAAATACATAAGAGGTACATTTGAAAATGAATTAGATGTAGCAATTATGAATGCCAATAGAAAAAATTGGTCCATGGTGGGTTACTTAAATTTTCATATTGAGAACGGTAAAAAAGATTACCAAATTGTTCGAGCTATGACTAAACAATATTCACTACCTTTAGAGTGTGCAATATTTATTTTAGCGGGTGGATACTCGATGTGGAGAGAAACACGAAATGATTTTAAACAAGGTAAGTTTAAAATTACTCACTTACAAAGATGTAATGATTTAGGAGGAAGTTTAATGTTCATGAAAAATAATTTTGGAATTAAATTAACTCGTTCATATATTACTGCTTTTGCTGTGTGTAGCGAACATCCTAAATTTAAGTGGGATCGTTTTAAAGCGGCATTAAAAAGTAAGTCTGCGTTGTTATTACGGGGTACTAATACTGAAGATTTTATTAGAGTGTTCGATAAAGTCTATAACGGTAATATGTCTAACAAAATAAATTTTATTAGGTATTTTGTCGACAGAGAATACCAAGAGGAAGAAATTAACGACAACTAGAAAGAGAAACAAATGGACATAAACAAATGGAAATCCTGTGCTGTTGACATTGATACCTACTGCATTTTACGTGCAATGGGTAGTCACGGTTTTAGGAAACCCGCATCGATGATTGCTAAAATTACCGATGATGAAATAAAAAAAATTGCTAAAAAGCAAAATGTTTCGTACGAGAAAACGAAAGAAAATTTACTGTCCCACGGGCGCAAGCTTTTGAACGGTAAATAATGGCCATGTTGAGCGGTGTCTGGTAGCCTGGACCCGCTCAATTAAAACACTTGCAATAATTCTCCATTCATTATAAAATTAATCATCGTATTCCAAATCACCTATATGGAAAAGTGGGGTTAAACACTTTATATTCATTAATCACGAAAAACTTTAATTAACTTAAATTTTGAGAGGTTAAGGTGTATGGTTACGATAATTTTGTTTTTAGGCATTTTCATTGTTAAAATGAAAATAGTACATGCGGAGAATATCCATTCCATATCTTTTCCCTCTCCGCATGTATATTATGGAAGATTTAGATAGTTTAGCTGAAGAAAAAATTGAAATTTGTAAGAGCCTCTCAGGAGAGGATCGTTATGAATTTATAGAAAATCATCTAGATGATTACTATTTCGCCATGAATATTGTATCTAACAATAAGGTATTGAGGCATTATCGTGAATTATTCACTAAACTTGTTAAAGATTTTGGGCATTAATCTATCACGGGAACTATTCCGTGAACACCGGCTACCGGAAGAGCGTTTGTTTCAAGCGATTATATTACAATCTTTTGAAGATGCGTTGAACATGGGTCAACATAAGCAAGATGCTTATGTAAAACAAGATAGTTACGATTGGTTTACTAATGATACTAAAAATTTTAATAACATTTGTTGGTACGCGAATTTTGAGCCTGAAATTATTAGAAGTAAATTTAATGAATTAGTTTCTAAAAAAATTATTAAGTATACTAAGACACAATTAAAATGGTTAAGGTATAGGTGGCTATATAAGGAATATAGAGCAACCGTTGACAAAGAAGTGAGGCGTAAGATTCTTAAAGAAATTAAAAGTATTGAGGGTCTTAAAAATGATCCTGGGGGTAATAAGAAAAAACAATAAATAAAAACCCCAGGACCGAGAGAGCAAATAATGATTAACACTATTTAAGGGTTTTATAACACGTGACAACGGAACAGTAAACAATTATCCTCCCGAAGGCCCGGAGGCCCTTAAAAGGGGTTATATGAGCGATTAAACAACTAATTATCCTCCCCAAAACCCCGAAATTATCCTCCTCAAAGCCCCGAAAAAAAATTTACTATATAGATTATACAGACCCCTGATAAAGAAAAAGTACCCCATAGGGTAAATATGGTGTCCCTGGTGTCCCTCTAAGCAAATAAACTAATAATAACAATACTTTAAGTACCTTTTTATGGTGTCCCTATGGTGTCCCTATGGTGTCCCTGAGGGACACCTAACAAGTAATATTGCTTAAAGAGATACTCTTCGCAACTTTTTAGAGGTGTTCTAATGTGTTAAAATAATCTATATAGTAGAAATTATGGCACAAATAAAAAAAACGGAAAGATCCGAAAAGGACCTTACTCCAAAACAAAGATTGTTTGTTGATATTCTTGTAGCAAATTGGGGTGAGATAACTTACGCTGATGCATGTAAACAAGCCAAATACGAGTGCAAAAACCCTACTGATTATTCTGCTATAGCCTCGAGATTATTAAACAGAAGATTAAACCCACATATCGCAAAATATTTAGATAAAAAATACGAGGAAGAAGTAAATAAATTTTCTAAAGATAAATTAAAAAGATATAGAAGATTGGATAAATTATCTAAAGAGGCTGAAAAAAATAAACAATTTAATGTGTCCGTTCAGGCCGAATATAGATCAGGTCAATTAGCGGGCATGTATGTCGATAAAAGAGAGGTCACTGTTTCGGGCCTTGAAGGTATGAGCCGAGATGAATTAGAAAATAAATTAAAAGAATTATCAACTAAAATAGACGGATACAATGCCAAAACAATTGAAACAGAATTCAAAGAAATTAAAGAAAAATAATTTTAGTGATTGGATACAACTTTTTAATGAAAAACATAATAAGCATTTATCAGCCTCTATTGGTACTGTCGAGGTAAGGACCGAGAGTAATAAAAGAGTTTACAAAAATATAAAAGAGCATGGGACCGATATAACTTATGAAAATGAATTTAAAGTATCTAAATAATGATTAAAAGAAAAATAACAATAAACAAAAAAGCTAAGAATTGGCAGGACAGATACCCCATGGTTTCTGTTACATGGCTTGATATTTTATCTGATAGCTCCTGGCAATCAATCGAGCAACTTTTAAAATTAAAACTTGCAAATTGTGTGACCAAGGGTCACTTACTTTCTCAAGCAAAGGGGATTACTAGAATTTTTGGTGATTATTCTGCCAATGAAAAAGGTGAGATTGAAGAAATTGGTAACACTACAATAATTCCTAATTGTGTTATAATAGATATAAAAAAAATTTAGTCGAGGTTAAATGTTTGTTTACAATTTTCCGCTATTCAACGCACAAAAATAAAAATAGCAATTGAACATTTATAGGCATTCAGGATAAATACCAGACCCCCTCGACTAGGCCAAATCGTTTAATTCAATTTTTTAACTTTTCTCACTTGAGAAATTATACTATCCTCCCCAAACTTTTCAGATAACATATTAGTTATATTAGCGACCATTTTTACCTCACCATGTCTTAGTTCTTTGGGCGCTGTGTATTCTTCATGTTTTTCAACTAGTATAAATTTAGTGTTGTACGCCAAATAATTATCGTAAAGATCTTTTGGTTTTTTGTTTAATGTCTTCATAGTTGAAACATACCAATTATTATCTTTATATAAATAAATATACTCAATCGCAATATCCCCTCTCATATCATACATATAATTGTATTCATTATTAAATTGTTTATAGCCGTCTTCAACATCATTATAAAAATTACATTCCTCTAATGTTTCCCCCAAATAAGATGCACCCCCTTTATTAATCAATCGCATCGCTTTTTCGAAACTGTTATAATATTTTAAAAGACAATTCCCTACTCCGTCAGGATAACCGTCCGAGTGAACATAGATAACCTTAACATTATTATCTACTGGATCTACTATAGCTACATTACTTCTTGTTGACATATTTTCTCCCTTTTAGTTTGTTAGTTTTTTTCTTATTTTTTCGTAATTTTTTTTATTCCATATCATTTGATCTATAGGAATATCATCATAGCATTCGTAAGAAATTGATTTAAATGATATTTCAACTTCCTGGGGGTTTTCTTCAAATACTATAAACCACATATCCTTATGTTCAGCGCACTTTATAACACTGTCTCCAAACAGCATTCCCCTATTTCCCAAGTACTGCTCGCATTTTTTTATCAGCTCCTTTTGTTTCATTACTTACTCCTCCTCATTGTTACCTTGAATTTATACGAAACAATATCAGGGTCATTTCCATAAGGTATGTCGTTGTTCGCATATAACACTGGACACTCCTCCAACCATTTTTCAAACTTCTTTCTTGTGTCTATTTTGTATTTCTTTGCGTGGTTCTCTGAAATAACTCCATCAATTCCATGTCTTGTTTGATCGTTCATTCTAATTTCCCTCCTTCTTTGTGAACATACTCCTCAATGTCTGAAAAAATACAGTTCATGGTTTCATCGTTTAAATCTTCACTTGTTAAAATAATATCTTCATCGTTTGGGTTTTTTAATATTATCCTGGTCCTATCCCACTGCCATGTTTTATGCTTTGCCATTACTCCTCCTTCTCTTTTGCTTTGTGAAATGATTTTGCCAATTGTTTCTGTTTGTTTTTTAAAAACGATTGACTTTTTTCAAATGCAATTATTCCCATTAAAGTTATAACAACTATAATTAGAGTTATAAAACCTACTAATCCTAAAAAAAACTCACTCAAACTCATATTTCCCTCCTTTTGCATATCCCCTGTTCAATTAAACTTTCTGCGGTTCTCCCAAACCAACCCTGTAAACTATAGGCTAGGCCCGTATCAATTAAATGTTGCCAAGCTTTGTTAATTGTCTTTTGGTCCTCACATTCAATAAAACCTTCCGCAATCCCAACTGCATTATAATTATTTATTTCCATTTTTTCTCCTTTTGGTTATTTTTTTTATTTCTTCTTTAACTTTTTTTATATTTTCTTTGTCTTTCTTTGAGCTAAAAAAGGGCGCTCTCTCCATATTCTTAACCCAAATTCTTAGATCGTTCCTGTTCCAGTGTTTAATATTCATTATGCTTTCCTCTCTGGGTGTATTGATCTTTTTGCTTGTTCTAAAGAATCATAAGGGTCGCCAAAACCTTTATCTCCTTGTAAGTTTATATCATCTTTAAATACAAACCATTTATGAGATTTTGAAGATTGTCTTATTTCGTATTCTTTAAAAAAATGTATTTTGTTAAATGTCATTATCTAGCCTCCTCGTATACTCCGACAGTCAATTGGAATTGGCCCTCTGAACAAATCGCAAAACCTAGATCTTTTTTAAAATTATAAAGTTTTGATATTATTTCTAAAAATTGTTTTACTGATAATGCGGGTTCGTTGTCCGATCCAAAACCTGAGCTGTCCACAAATAAACCTCCATTGTCTAAGATCTTCCAACTAAACGGAATATTTAATTTATCTGCTATAGCTTTTGTGTTAAACCGTTTCCAACCTTTAGGAACATAATTACCTAAATTTACTATTTTTTGTAACGGGGTTGTGTAACCCTCTTTTGCTTTATCAATATCCTCATCATCAAACCTCACGGGCTTAATCGAATTTCTTTTTGATCTTCTTCCCTGGTCCTTATTCATTGCAACAATTGTTTCTATATCCATCATATATTTATCCTCTTTTCCCTTTTTTATGTTTTCTTTTGTTAGTTCAACGAGGCGGGTGACCCGCCCCGTTTGAATTTCGTAATTAAAAGTTTGGGTCTTCAAGTCCATATTCACCAAACACATCAACTAGCTCTGAACCGCTCATGTCCAAATCTTTTTTATGACCATATTTAAAAAAGATTTCATGAACCATTTTCGCTAACATTTTTCTAACTCTCTTCATCTTAGCGTCCGTGTAATCTTCCCCTACTTGTTCCAGTTCCGTTTTCACGCTATGGTGATTTGTGTCTAAGGCCTCATTTAAAGAGTTCATTAAAATCTCTCTAGCTATTTGACCGTCCGTGTGTCCTTCAAACTTTTTTTGTTCTTCATTCATCTTGTGTCCTTTTGTTAGATTGTTTATTAATTTATTCATATCCCACTGTATTTTATTAAAATGGGATAGTATACAAAATAATTCATACTGCGACAACTTTACCATTTTCAATCTGTAGTTGTACTCTTTAGAATCATTCTAAACTATCTCCCTGCTCTATCTCCATTATTTTTTTCAACCAGTTTATCTATCGTGGCCCATATTCTGTTCCAGTCCCCTTTGCTCGCTATCCATTCCGCAAGGGTCGATTTACATTCTGTGTGAGTAACTTTAATTTTACCATTCCATAATTTTATTTTTATTTCCGCTGTTCCTTTTTCCATTTATTTCTCCCTTAGTTGTTGATCAATTAATCTTACACATTTAAAACAAAAAACATTGTCCGCTAAACTAAATTTGTTTTTTATTTCATATTCATCAATTTTCTCATCTGAACAATCGAATTCATAACTGTCTAAATACATTGCTTCAGCACTATCTTCATCTTGTTCGCCTAAATGAAAATGATCTTCGCATTTTTGACATTGCCTGTATGAAAAAGCTTCCTCTGATAATTCATCTTGCTTTTCTTTTGGTAATTTTTCCCATTCTTTATTCGTTATCATTCAAATGTCCCCTCTTGTTGACTTAGGTTTGGTAGCGCCTCATAAACGCTACCCGTGTTACAACCTACAATTGAACTATCGTAAGTCATCACATTCAGTGATCTATTATGCCAGTCTAAAAATGGGTTTGACCCCATGTCCTGGCGTACGTTTTCAAAATAAATTTTTCGATTGCTTTTGCACATTTTCAACTTTTTGCATTGCAATCTTAAAAAATCTAAATCTTTGTTTATTTTCATTACGCTTTAGCCCCCTGATCTTTAAGGCCTAATTGTTCAACGCCCTTTATTCTTTTTTCTTTTTCTTCATTGCTTAGACTGTCCCAATCTTCCGGGAAAGTTAGGCCCGCAATTTCGAAAAATCTTTTCTTTTGGTCCAACTCTTTGTCTTTGTTCATGTCTGTTGCCATTAGTCCAAACATCATTGAAACCATTGACGTTGTTTTTAGCATGTCGTTATTTTTTTTCTTTTTCATCATTCCCCCTAGCAAAGATTTTCGTTAGCGTAAAAAACAAGATCTTCAGTTGCAACATCGATTGCAACTGATTTGTCATTTACATATTTTTTAAATTTTGATCTAAAGCCTTCATCTTCCATTAATAAATCAAAATCACTTAATAGGTCACCTGATACGATCGAGGCGATTATGTTTGCTCTATTCATTGTTTTTCCCTTTTTGTTATGGGGGCTTGCGCCCCCGTTGTTGTTATAATTTACAAGCATGATCTAATACGCCTGTCATTGAGTGATATGGCTCAAAACACATTCCGTAAGTTTCCATATCTTTTTGAAGACCCTCAATTGCCTTTCCGTTATTTAATACCCCGTAGCCCGTGCTGTCATAAAAATAATCTTTTGAAGACAATCCGTCTATTGAGTAATAAAATTGGTTATTGTGATTGCCCCAATCAATTCCAAACTCAACCCATTTAACCTTAAATTTATCTTCTTGTTTTAGGTTGTCCCCTTTTTTCCATTCAATCCAACCAGTGTAATGTTCATCATCAACCCACTTTTTATAATCTTCTTTTGCAATATTATCCGGGTATCGAATATCACAAAGTATATAAAATCTTTTATCGTCAATTTTTTGTACCCTGATATTTTCCGCGTGTTCTTGATTATCTTTTACTAGTTTGATCATTAATTTTTCTAATCTTTTAAGTGTTAGTTTTTTCATTATGCTCTCTCCTCTAGTAATTTAATTGTAAATTCTCCACCAAAATAATACATAGTGTCATCATCAGACCAACCTATTTTTTTATCAAACCATTCTTTAGCATCAAGTTCCCAATATAATTTATTGTAAGGTTTCCAAGCTGAAAATTCTTTCATAAAATAATTAGTAAGTTCAGTTGGATTTTTAAAAGATAAAATTTCATTCTCTCCATTTAAATAACAATGACTATTATCTTTTCTTTTTATTTGTAGTGTTATCATTCTCTCTCCTTTGTTTATTTTTTTATTAACTCTCATAATCATAAGATAGTTATAAAAAAAGATAATTCAAGCGATATTATCACTTTTTTTTAATTTTTTTTTAGGCCCTGTGGATAACTATTTTATTGGATATTTACAGCTTTTGCGTGTATTACCTTATAATTATTCTAAACTATTATTATGGCTAACCCCGAGAGTTTATTTTGGAAACAAATTAAAACGGCATTATCCGATCAGGGATATTTTTTAACGCGTGTTGAAACTCTCACTGTCTCAGGTGTTCCCGATGTCTTTGGTATATATAAAGGGCGATCGTTTTGGTGTGAATTAAAATCAAATCAAGTCAGTTATCCCGCATTAAATAAATATCAAATCGTATGGATTAATAGAGCCGTTAAGCATGGCGCAACTGTGTTGATCTTAGTTAAGGCCCAAAAGGACAAAGCCCTTAAAATATACAGAGTAAGGGAATTCTTCACAGATCCGCGGTCACTTAGCCCTGATTTTATTATTAAAATCCCTGTCAGTTGGCCGTTGTTCGTGGATAAGTTTTCGCATGCCCTGTTGACTGGATAACTAACCATTAAATATGGACCAGTAACCATTAACACCAGGCCATTAACCATTAACACCGAACCATTAACCGTGGACCGTTTTTAGGACCCATTCGAACGAGCAACACCAAACCTTTACCTTGTAACAAAAAAGCACCGCGCGTTTACTTAGGTACTTAGCTTAGACTAGCTAGAGGTAGGTCGAATACACGCAAAGGGGACCCAAATGAAACGGAATAGTTGCAAGTGTTTTTTTATTAGTTTATGTTAAAAGGGGACCCAATGGTTTAAGGTACCATAGGCACCCCCAGGGTATAAAAAAAATTTATGAATTTAGATCGTTTATCCGATGAAGAGCTAAAAGATATTGTTTTAAAAAAACAATTAGAATATATAAAAATTTGCCAAGATGACTTCTTAGCTTTTGCAAAAGCTGTTTGGCCTGATTTTATTTATCGTAATTCAAAGGACCCCAAAAAATATGGGCATCACCAATTGATTGCTAAATCATTTGAAAACATTGCTTCAGAGAAAGAAAAAAGATTAATTATCAATATGCCACCTAGACATACAAAGTCTGAGTTTGCGTCTTATCTTTTTCCTGCCTGGATGATTGGTCGTAACCCTAAAATGAAATTGATGCAGGTATCGCACAACGCTGAACTTGCAACAAGGTTCGGTAGCAAAGTAAGAAACTTAATGGAGACTGAAGAATACAAAATGATATTCGGAGATGTTAAACTTAGAGAAGACAGTAAAGCAAAAGGTAGGTGGGAAACTAATCATGGCGGTGAATACTTTGCAGCTGGTGTTGGTGGTGCAATAACTGGACGGGGTGCTGATCTTTTAATAATTGATGATCCGCATACGGAACAAGACTCAATGTCTGATTCAGCTATGGATCGTGCTTATGACTGGTATAGCTCAGGACCTAGACAACGTTTGCAACCAGGCGGAAGAATTGTAGTTGTCATGACCCGGTGGGCGACAGACGATCTTACTGGACGATTGGTAAAATCACAATCGGAACCCAAAGCGGATAAATGGAAAGTAATTGAGTTTCCCGCAATACTACCTTCAGGAAAACCTGTATGGCCTGAGTACTGGAACCTAGAAGACTTAGAAGCTGTTAAAGCATCAGTTTCCACTAAAAACTGGAACGCACAATATATGCAGGACCCAACTTCTGAAGAGGGTGCAATTATAAAAAGAGATTGGTGGCGAAACTATGATAAGGAACATCTTCCAAAATTACTTCATGTAATACAAAGTTATGATACAGCTTTTAGTGCTAAAGAATCAGCAGATTACTCTGCAATAACTACATGGGGAATATTTCAACCTGTAGAAGGTTATGAAGATAATATAATATTGTTAGATGCAATGAAGGGAAGGTATGACTTTCCTGATCTTAAGAATGTTGCAATAGAACAATACCATTACTGGGAACCGGAAACAGTAATTATTGAAGCTAAAGCTACAGGAACACCATTAATTCATGAATTACGTAGAGCAGGAATACCAGTAATTGATTTTGTGCCCGCAAAAGGAAGGGACAAGTATACCAGAATAAATTCATGTGCTCCAGTATTTGAGTCAGGTATGGTTTGGGCTCCTTTAGATGATAAGTTTGCTCAAGATGTAGTTGAGGAATGTGCAGCGTTTCCCAATGGACAATACGATGACTATGTTGATTCCATGACACAAGCTGTGTTAAGATATCGACAAGGTGGATTTATAACAACGTATTCGGACGATTGGGATGATCCTCCAATAAAATTAGAAAAAGAATATAAATATTATTAGGAGATATTATGCCAGTAAGAATGTTAAAAAAAGACGAAGACACAAAAAGAGAAAAAGGTCTTAAAAAAAGTAAGATGCTTTCAGGTGGTCAAGTTAAATTAGATAAAAATAAAGATGGTAAAATATCTGGCGAAGATTTCAAAATGATGTCAAAAAAAAATCAAGGAGGAATGATGGCTAAATCAACAAGAGGATACGGTGCAGCTAGAACATCTGGTATGGGCCTTCAAGACGAACAAGTTAAACCAGGTAAAGTACAAAAAGCAGCACTAGGTGCAATAGCTTTAGGTATTGGTTTAAAAAAATTAATGGATAAAAAAGGAAAAGGCTTACCACCAGGATTAGGCGCTGCAGCACTTATATCTAAAAAGAAAAAAGATATTCTTGGTAAAAAAGAAGGTGGAATTTCTAAGAAACCAAAATTAGGTGATTTAGGCTCTAGATTCACTAAAGCAGAATTAGGGAAACTAAAACAACAGTATAATAGATTTAAAAACAAATCCACTAAAGGTGGTGGAGCAGATGAAAGCAAAAGAATGTCTGACAAAACTAGAACAAATATTAAAAACATTCTAAAAAATGCTGGCAGACTTAGCCCAGCTAGAAGTGCTGTAGATGGTGCTAAATCTTTATATGATAACACTGCAGGTAAAATTTTTAATAAATTAAAAAATAAAATTAAAAATAAAGCCGCAAGACCCTTTAAAAAAATGGGTGGTGGAATGATGATGAAACAATATAATAAAGGTGGTTCTGTTACTGCTGGCTGCAAGCTTGGTAGAAACAAAGCAACAAAACTTTATTAGTTGCTATTCAGCCACGGTAAGGCTAAAAGGATAAATATATATGGCTGTTGAGAAAAGTAATATTCCTGAAATAAATGAGGAAGAAAAAGTAGAACTTCAAGAAGGCCAACCTATTATAAATGACAAAGTAGATGAAGTAACTGTAGAAGGTGAAGAAGTTGAAGAACCTAATATAGAAGACGACTTTAATGCAAACCTTGCAGAAGGTATGGATGAAAGAACTTTATCTCGTATGGCAACTGAGCTAGTTGGTGATTATAAAAAAGATAGAGAATCAAGAAAAGATTGGGAAGAGGCATATATAAAAGGCTTAGATCTTTTAGGTGTTAAATATAGAGAAGTAACTAAACCTTTCAAAGGAGCATCCAATGTCACTCATCCGTTGCTCGCGGAATCTGTTACACAATTTCAAGCACAAGCGTATAAAGAATTAGTACCCTCTGATGGCCCGGTAAGAACTCAAATTGTAGGAGTGCAAACTCCACCAATAGAGTCACAAGCAGATAGAGTTAAAGAGTACATGAACTACATGTTAATGGAGAAGATGGAAGAGTATACAACGGATATGGACCAGATGCTTTTTTACCTACCGTTGTCCGGTAGCACTTTTAAAAAAATCTATTACGATTCATTAATGCAAAGGCCTGTATCTAAATTTATTCCCGCAGAAGATTTAGTGGTTCCTTATTATGCTTCCGATTTAAAAGATACGGATAGAATTACACACGTTCAAAAGATGACGGAAAATGAAGTCTTAAAACAAATGGCAGCAGGTTTTTACCGTGAGGTAGAGTTGGCTAACAGCAACGAGACAACGGACAACGTGCAAGAAAAAATTAATGAGTTAGAGGGTGTTAAAAATACAGGGGATGATACTTTAAATACTGTTCTTGAAATGCATGTTGATTTACATTTAGACGATTATGAAAAATTTGATTCAAGAGCTAAGAGTATTAAGATCCCTTATGTTGTAACTATTGATGAAGGTTCAAATGAAATTTTATCTATCTATAGAAACTACAGACCAGATGATCCTACATACAAAAGAATAGAATATTTTGTACATTATAAATTTTTACCTGGTTTAGGTTTTTACGGCTTTGGCCTTACACATATGATTGGTGGTTTATCTAGAGCTGCAACACAATCTTTAAGACAATTGATAGATGCAGGTACTTTAAAAAATTTACCAGCAGGATTTAAATCACGTGGTATTAGAGTTAGAGATGATGACCAACCAATTCAACCAGGAGAGTTTAGAGATGTTGATGCACCTGGTGGAAATATAAGAGATCAATTTTTTAATTTACCCTTTACAGAACCTTCAACTACCTTATTTCAACTTTTAGGTTTCTTAGTTCAAGCAGGACAAAAATTTGCAGCAATAACAGATAACAATATTGGTAATGATGCTCAAAACAGAGCGGTTGGTACTACAGTTGCTATGATGGAAAGAGGATCACGTGTAATGAGTGGTGTCCATAAGCGTTGTTACTACGCGATGAAGATAGAATTTAAAATTTTAGCTAGAATTATGGGTGAGTTTTTACCCCCGGAATATCCTTACGATGTTTATGGTGGTCCAAGAATTATTAAAGCACAAGATTTTGATAACAAGGTAGATATTTTACCGGTCGCTGATCCAAATATTATGAGCATGGCTCAAAGAGTTATGCTTGCACAAACACAGCTACAAGTAGCACAATCAAATCCACAGATACACAATATTCATGAGGCATACAGAAGGGTTTATGAAGCGTTAGGTACCAAACAAATTGAAGCATTATTGAAACCACCGCCACCGGCTCCCGAACCAATGGATCCAGCAAAAGAAAATGCACGTGCCCTACAGATGCAACTACTAACTGCTTTTGAATTCCAAGATCACGATGCTCATATTGCAGCTCACATGGCGTTTATGCAATCTAGAATGGTTCAAATTAATCCACCTGTTTATGCTTTATTACAATCTCATATTTCTGATCATGTTTCGTTTAAGGCAACACAAGAAGTTAGAGAACAATTAATGAATGATCCTAATATGGTCATGCTACAACAATCAAATCCACAAGAATTTAAAATTAGGTTTGATAAAGCAGTCGCAACTGCTGTTGCAGAAATTACAGAACAATTAATTCAAGGGGAAATGCAACAGGCAGCAGGAAAACAAGACCCACTTGTAAAATTAAAGCAGCAAGAGATAGATTTAAAAGCTATGGATCTTCAAAGAAAATCGGAAGAGACAAAAATGAGAGCACAAATGGATATGCAACAAGAAGCATCGAGATTAGATTTCCAATACGATAAGTTAAGCGAACAATCACAACAGTCTGACGAACGATTAGCAGTAGCGAGAGAAAAAATTGCCAAGAAGTAATGAAAAAGGATTAAGTGGAGGCGTACGTTACGGCCCACCGCCTAAAAAAGGGCCAAACTCACAAGGACTAACCCGAAAGAAGTTTAAAAGTGTTAAGCAATACACCAAAAAACTCATACGAAAGTCTTCCAGTACAGTCTAAGTTAATTTTTTTAGCTGGAATATTTGATGGAGAAGGAAGTTTTGGCATTTGGTCAAAGGGAATAGGAAGAAAAAAAGAATTTGCCTGCACAATAGAGATGACGGACCAAGATACACTCCAAAAATTTGTAGAAATGTTTGGAGGACAGCTGTTTCCTTGTAAAATAAGAAAACCACACCATACCCCTACCTGGAGATGGAGACAGAACGGCTACAGGGCTTTTAAAATAATGGATAAAATGATAGACTTCATGAGTATTAGAAGACAGGATAAATATTATGTGGTTAAGCGCGATAAAATTAGCGGCACAAGCAGGTACGCACATCTTTAAGAAACGTCAAGAGACAAAGATGTTGATGGCGGACGCACAAATGATGCACGCAAGAAAGATGGCTCAAGGTGAAGAAGCTTACCAAGGTAAACTTTTAGAATCTAGAAATTCAGACTGGAAGGACGAGGCCGTTTTGATAATTTTAAGTTTGCCTATAGGAATTTTGGCGTGGGCAGTCGTATCGGATGATCCGTCAGCCATGGATAAAGTAAAATTGTTTTTTGACATGTTTTCACAGCTCCCTTCATGGTTCACAAATCTTTGGATCCTTGTCGTGGCCTCGATATATGGAATTAAGGGAACTCAAATCTTCAGAGGCGGAATGAATAAGGATAAAAAATGAAAATAATAACTTTATTAATTTATGATTGGTCAACTAAATTAGCTTCATGGTCTTGGACAAAATTATATAAAAATAGAAATAGTATTGGTTATAAAAATGCCCAAAAATAAAAAATTAAAAGTTGCACGACTTGGAGTAGGGGGTCAAAGCCCAGGACCTAAAGGACAAAGAGGAGGAAGTAACACTACTGCTCCTGGTGGTGGTGGAGACGGACCATCTAAAATTGGTCCAGTTGTAAAAGACGTTCCATTTAAAAAACCTTTAGGAAAAGTTACATCAGCTATTTTATCAAGTACAATTCCTTTTTTAGGATCAGCAATTAATTATGGTGCTAAACAAAACTACAAAGGTAGACAAAAATTTTCAAGAAAAGAAGGCTTGTATAGAGATTTTTATAGAACAACAGGTAAAACTTTACAGCCCAATTCACCTACTGGAAAAAAATATACTAAAGATGCGGGATACAATAAACAAACTACTACTATTGATCGAGATGAGGGGAAAATAATTTTACCTAAACCCACTCAAGCTGCAACAGCTGCAACAGTTAATGAAACTTCTTACAAAAGACCAAAAGTAACTGATGGTCTTTTTAATTACACTGTAAGCTTAAATAAGGGCGGAATGCTTAGACAAGGTAAACCAAAATTAGCTAAAAAAGGATGGAAATGAATTTAGAAAGAGACTTACAAAAATTAAAAAAAGAAAAACAACAAAAAGAATCGGCTATTGCTCAGTTACGCAAAAGAAGTAAAGATTCAATGGCTAGACCAAGAGCAGAAAAAAATATATTATCAAATAATCCAGGAATGCAAAAAATATGACAAAGTTATGTGCTAGAGGCAAATCAGCTGCGAAAAGAAAATTTAAAGTTTATCCATCAGCTTACGCTAATGCATATGCATCTAAAATTTGTGCAGGAAAAGCAAAGGACCC
>Ga0209634_1000357_pt1 | contig 35174 bp, 36 predicted proteins | sample LinPmetageLP40_FD_184043 | JGI IMG/M metagenome (GOLD analysis project Ga0209634, IMG submission 184043) | Marine viral communities from the Pacific Ocean - LP-40 (SPAdes) (version 2) | ecosystem: Environmental > Aquatic > Marine > Oceanic | place: Pacific Ocean | collected 2010-08-26 | reverse complement strand
ATAACACCCATCATTACCAATAATTTTCTTAATTATAGACAGAGGGACCTGCGAAACATCATACATACCTTGATATATATTATTAGGATGTATACTTTCTAAATGGTATAAAAATTCAACAGAAAGAGTGTAATAACTATTACCCATTATTTCTGGTAAAATATATTTGTACCCGTAAGAATTAGCCCAGGAAATAATTTGTAAATCATCAGTATTTTGAAGTATATTAACCCATTTATATGCAACATCTTTCACTTCACTGCTAGAGTGTTTAGTAAATTGATTCCACCATGAGATACGTTCACTAATTGATTCTAAACTTATATGATGTATATCACCTGACCATAAACAATAAGATGGTATTTTTGAAGTGCAATCATAAAAACATGCAAAATCTCTATCTACACTTTCAGAATAGTAATCATATTTTGGGTTATACATATTTTTGTTATAACACTGCATTAGTAGTTTATGTTAAAACGGATTCAAAACAATTTCAAATTTTTTTTTGTTAGTTATTAATATTAATTTTCATCTATATAATATTTATAAGTAATTTTCTTAATTTTTCACCACTAATTTTTTTTAACTTATTCAATTTCTTCTGGCGTTTCATCGTACTCTTTAATTTTATATGAGGTAAAATTAATATCACGAGTACCATAACTATAATCTTATTGTTCTATTAAAATCAAATAATTATTAGCGTATAATTTGGTTACATTTTTTAGCTATTTATAATAGTGATGTTATATAAACCCCAAAATTTTATACTTCCTAATAGGTTATTTCCTAGATTTTTGTTTAGCGATATATTTATTATTGACAATAATATTGGATTAATAAGTATTGTTTATCCTGATGAAAATATTGACTTTAATAAAATAGAATGTATTATTAACAATCAAACATACTATTTTTCTAAGCAAATTATTAATAGAGTATATGAATCTAATGTATTTTTATGTACAGAATCTCAAGTACTATCTAAATTTATTAATGGAAAAAGTAATCTAAAAATAAAAATAAAATACTATGATTTAGAAAATGAATTTGTTTTAAATCCGATCAAAATAAAAAGGGACCAAATAGTATTTTCTACACTTTTTAAGGATGATTTTTATCTACTTAACATGTGGATAGATTATAATTATAATTTGGGTATTGATTTTTTTATTTTATATTATAATAAAGAGTTTGATACTAGAGTATTAGAATTAATGAATACACCTAAATATAAAGATAAAGTACTATTAATAGAATGGAATTATGTTCATAAATTACCAGAAATTTTAGGAAAGGATTCTAGAGTGAACATATTAGATAAAAGTCTGCAAAAAAATCATCACCATGCACAACCTATGTCTATGTGTCATTGCTTAAATTATATAGGTTCTAAATCTAAATGGTTAGGTTTCTTCGATTTAGATGAATATATTATTATGCATAACGAAACAAATATTAAAGATGTTTTAAATAAATATTCAACTAATGATATTGCTGCTATCAAATTTCAGTGCAGATGGGCAAAATTGCAAAATTGGTCACCAAATGAAAATCCTAATAATGGTGTTAATATTTTAACAAAATATAATTCCTTTAGAAAAATAGAAACTGAAGGTACATTCTTTCGTACTAAAGTAATACTAAAACCTAATTTAGTTGAAAGATGTAATGTTCACAGATTAAAACGTCATGCACCCAATACAAAAGAAATTTTATTAAATACTGATAGTTATTATTTTCTTCACTATTTTAATATTAATTGTGGTTGGGGGGGTAGAGACAAAAGAGACCCATTTAAAGATAAACCCAAAATAATATTAGATAATAGACTAATTGAATTAGTTAAATATAATAACATTAAGGATAACTAATTTATTTAAGTATATTGTAATATCATAATATTTAATAATTAGTTATCCTTGTAACGTTTAAGAATGCCTACATGAAATATCATATGAACTAGTATTTTTAAAAAATATTTACACCTTAAAGATTTAAAATGAACTTACTTATTTATTGTCGTTGTTATAGTAATCACTTTCTATATTTAATAGTGATAGTAATAACTTTTTATTTAATTTAATTTCTTTGAATAACATTATACCATTTTTATATTAAAGTCTTTTGATGTAATATTTATAACCAATCATAGTATTCTTTATTAATATCACTTGAGGTATTCCTTTATAAAAATCATATTGAGTTTTAATTAATTGGATTATATATGGATTACTAAGTTTTAAATGCTATATCTATTAAATATTATTAATATTTTATCATCTATTGAAATTAATATTAAATATTAATATTTTATATAAATATGAAAAAAAGTTTTACTTACAATCCAAAATTTTGTTTAGTAAATTTTGGTAAGGCTTATTCAGAATGTATTTTCGATTCATGGTCGATTCATCATTTTTATTGGCAGGGATTTGGTTATATAATTTTACATCATTTATTTAAAATTAATAAACTAAAATATGCAATAATACTCACTATATTTTTAACATCTGTACATATTTTAGAAGAATATTATGGTAATAAGGGATTAGTAAGTTTAGAAGGCATAATTATTGATAATATCGGTCCATTGATAAATCCTAAAATAGATGTAAATTTAAGAAAACCCGATAATGATTACATGGATAATTCTATAGGAGATATTGTATCTGGATTATCATCTAATATAATTATTTTATTATATTGGTATTACCTTAAAAAATTACCATATAGTTATTTGTTTTTATCTTTTTTTATTCTTTATTTACTTTATAAAAAATCATATATATTATATCCTAAAAATAAAAAATAATAGTAAATGCTATATTGTTAGATTACGCAATGAACATTAAATCACAAAAATGTATTACTAATGATATAGACTATAATCTAATAATACAATTTATGGATAATTCAAAAAACAAATACCCACAGAAGATTTTAAATGAAATTTTCCTAGTAAAATATAAATAAACTAGTAATATCTTTTAATTAAACTAATTATAGTTAATTAACCAAGTTTTACTATTAGGTTTATAATTAGAAATTAAATTACTTTCAAGATGCAATCTCATTTCTTCATATGTTTTATTCTTATTAATGCCTTTAATATACCAAAATTTACCACGAGATGGTTTAACAATAATATGTGCGCGTATACTAATAGCATATTTAAATACATATTCAAATGAGTGTGATGATGGTAGTGTAGTATTTCCTATCCCCCAAGAATTAAAAGTATCTGTAGTGTAAGTTAGTAAAGAATTTATAGATTCCATTTAATACTTTTGCTTTACATTTATTTTTCAATTTTATCTTAACTTTCGATATTCAATCGAAAGTTTTACAATAAAAAGTCAATAATAATAATAATTTATCGTATTTAATTACCTGTTAATTCATGAAATCCTCTATTATTCTTATCAACTTTAATTATATTTTCCGGATTTTCTGAAAGGTATTTATCAATTAAATGAGATGAATCCTTGAATGGACAATCTTTATCTAAACCTCTTATAAAATTTGGATAATATTTACTCATAGTATCTCCATGGCTTTGACCAGTTACATAAAAAAATCTTTTTTTTATTTTTTTATTTAAGTTTATATAAATTTGTAAGGCTGAACTGATATAAATGCCTTTTTTTTCTTCATCTGGTAAGGTATGTTCGTAATCATCATCATCTTTTGTTCCTAAAAATATATCTACCGGAACATTAATTCTATTAATATTATAGTTTTTTGGTGGATTAGAACCATGCATTAATTTTTCAGCTACTAAAGCACCTTTACCATTAAAAAAAGACGATACTGCAAGATCTGCTGCTAATATTAAATTAGATTTAAAACCAGCTAAACTGGAGACTCCTCGAGCTAATGATGTAACTAGTCCGAATCCAAACGCTCCACTTTTAAATAATATACCTAAACTAGAAGCTTTAACATTACCTTTTACGCTATTATATGAAGTCCACTCTAACGAATTTTCATAATTTAATTTAGATACATTACATCCTAAACATCTTGAAGGTCCTCCAAGTAATACTCTACTTAAACCTAATTTAAGTTTATTTGCTCCAATAAGTGCTGCTGTAGACATAGCATAATGGGTGCCATCAGAATAACCAGATAATGTCCATTTTGTTTGTTTAATATTAAGTTTAGTAATAAATTTTATAATTAGGTTGGCGATATCTATAATTTGGATATCTCTATCCTTCTTTGGAACAAAACTACTGAAGCCTGTTCCGGGCCAATCTATTGCTATAATACCAACATCATCTCTAAATGTATTAATTTTATCTTTATCTTTTCCAGAAATAGACATAATGAATGGTATAATATTTGACGACATCAATGCCCCATGACAATGTATTATCCATTTTCTTTTGGTAAAATCATATTTTCTTTTTTCAGGTAGAGTGTATAAATCGTATCTATTTACACCTATTTTACGTCCTGTTATAATAGACGTTTTTTTAGATACATAGCTATCACTTATTTCAGAAGCGGCTTCTGGTGGCCAAACTGTAAATGCCATAACTTGGTCTGTTTTTTTCCCATTAAACTTAGCGGTATTATAATTTAGTAACATTTTAGGATATAAAAATGTTTTATCATTATAATTATACTCAGTCATAGGATGCATAAGTTTAAGCGTCTTATTATTTGTAGATAAATTTTGAGATTTAGAACCTCCTTTTTTTGTTCGTCTATTTTTTTTCGTATTTATATTAATTTTAGATTTGGCCATTGTATAATTATATACTAATAAAATTATTCATAAAATTCATTTAAATCATCATAATTTTTCTTAATTGGATTTTCATAATATTGGTAATATGTAATGCATCAGATATATAATTATCAATACTACCATAATATTGGTTAATTGTATTTATTGCATTATTAATATATTCTATATCAACCAATAAAAGAGGTTTAATTAATGAAGCTTTATCTAATGGAATATTCAGCAATTTAGATACATGATTAATTTGGTGTTCCAAACTATCTTTAATAAAATCATTTGTTTTTAGATAGTCCTCTAAGATAATATTTTTAGGTATTTCTAAAATATGAAGTATTAAGAAAGCGGCAAATCCAGTTCTATCTTTTCCAGAAGTACAATGGAACAATGTTGGTTCAGGGTTACTAATAAGTCTTTTGAGAAATTCTGAAAAAATATCTGAATATAATAGTACAAAATCTTTATTTACATCTATTAAAAATTGTCCCATTTTTTTATTAGATTTTCCATTAATAACATCATTTAATTCTAAACGAATATCTTTATCGGCAGCTATAGGCATTTCAATATAATTTATTTCATCTGGAATATTATTAGGTTCATCCTTTTTTTCATTTTCTGAACGGAAATCTACTATTGTTTTAATACCCAAAAGTTTGATTTCTTCTAAATCTGATTCAGTAAGCTCTGATAGTTTATCTGACCTAAATATCATATTATTTCTGATAGTTTGTCCATGTATATTTGTATATCCACACAAATCTCGCGTGTTATTGGTACCTTCTAATTTTATAAGTTTTGTCATTTAACAATTATTTATAAAAATTTTTTTTCAATTTTATTAGAAAAAGAAATTCTGAAATTACTTTAAATAAATAATATCACAATTACTTGAAGATTATCAATATTTATAAACATTTACTAATTATTTTGATTTAGGATATATATCACTTAAATTAATATTATAAATATCACGCTTAGTTTTAAATTTATAGCGTTGGTTATTATTAATACATGTGGTATGACCAATCTTATCCTTGGCGTCAATTTCGTCCTGTGAAAAAAAGAAACTAATAACTACAAACCGTTTACCTTTTTGTATTGGTACTACTTCATGATAACACATACATGGGAATATAATTGCAGACCTTACTGGTGGTACATATAATTTATCACCATATTCAGGTACCCTTAAACCCCCACCTTCAAATTCATTATTTAATGCTAGTACAAATGCATATCTTCTATGACTATAAGGATGTGGGGTATCCCTATGTGGGTGGAAACGGCCATTAAATTCAGCATCATAACAACAAACCTTATAGGTTTCTCGATAATCAATATCTATATGATATACTTTCTTTAGTTCTGGTAATAAAGACTTAGTAAATTTATCATCTAATTTAAGTTCTAATGTTTTATCAGGGTATGCATCAATTCTGTGTTTAGATTTAGTATCTGTAGTTGAATGTTTATTATTATTCCAAAATTCTAATATTTCTAAACGCATTTCTTCAGTTATAACATCTTGAACTATAAATACGGGAGATTGTATATTTTCATTTTTCGTTTTAATTAATGCCATTTCATCTTGTATATTAATTTTACCTAAATCAGATAGGTCATTGTATACTTTTTCTATTTTAAGATTCCTATTAATTACAAATAATTTAATGTCACCCTCCTTTTTGATACCAAATTTAAATACTAAACATCTATCAAAAAATTGATTAACTCCTAAATCACAAGTTTCATATGTAAAGCAAAAAAATTTTCCATCGATACCTAATTTATTCCATGTATCATTATATTTATCAAATGATTCTTTATCTAGATTATATGCCATTAAAAAAAATAAATATTTTCCAGCTTCAGTATGAATTTGAATACGTTTTCCAGAATTACTTACATTGAAATATGGTATATAATCATATTGTTCTAATTTAGTAGAGTATCGTGTGTTAGGTTCCTTCTTAACTCTATAGTTTTTAGCACAACCAGACATTATAATATATTTTTTTACTTAATCTTTAAATAGAAAAATTAATAAAAAATATCTCAACATAAAATAAGATGGATAAATTAGCTAAATCTGCAAAAAAACTATCCGCTCCAAAATCAACTGGGCAAACATCAAGTGGGCAAGGTAGTGTTAAATCAAACTTAACAGGTATGAATGAACTTATAATATTATTAAAAAAGTATAAGAAAGCAATAATAATATTTTTACTAGTATTATTAATATTAGGTATAGGATATTATCTTTCTAAAGATAAAATAGTATATAATAATTTAGTTAATCTAAACAAATTTAATAATGTATTAGACATAAAATCATTAGTTGATTGTAGTAACGACCCAAAAATATGTTATGTTAGTCAATCCAAAGAAATTAATGATATGAATATAAGATTAAGACTAGCACTAAATGATAATGATACTGAAAGTATTAAAGAGATACAAAGTCAGCGAGATTCTTTTATGAGAGACCAAAAAAATAATATAGAAATGGAATTATCTAAAAAAGGAATAGATAATATTCATAACCTAAAATTATCCGAGTTTCACGTAGCAAGTAGTTTTAGAACATGTTTTTCACAAGATCATACATATTGTAGTACCCAGATTTTAAAAAAAATATTAAATTTAGGTGTAAGATTTTTATGGTTTGATGTATTTACCGAAACATTAGATGAAGACGCAATACCTATAGTTGGGCACGGAATAGAGAAAGGTTCGTGGATTAATTCATTAAATTATGTTAAATTCGATGATGTGTGTAAAACCATAAAAGATAATGCTTTTGATAATGGAAAAGTACCAAATTATGAAGACCCTTTAATTATAGCATTAAATTTAAATGTGAACAATAATAAATATGTATTAGAAAAAATACAAAAAATTTTAACAAAATGGTTATCTCCTAAAATGTTAGATTCAAAATATGGTTTTCAACAAAAAAATATAGGTGATATACCAATATCTAATCTAATGGGAAAAGTAATTATATTTTCAAGTGGAGGATATTATGGGTCTTCATTAGAAGAAATCATTAATTATTCATGGGATAAAGAAAAACTAAGAATTATTGAACATCAAAGTATTGACCCAACTGTATCTGAAAGAGATTTTGTTAAAATAGAGAAAGAGGAACTAAAGAATTTTAATAACTCTGGGTTATCTATAGTAGTATCATCATTAGATAGTAAATATAATGTTCCTGGATTATCTTTTGCTAAATCAGTTAAAAACTATGATACTCAGTATGCTTTTAAATCTGGATGTCAATTTATTTGTATTAATTACACAGATACTTCTAACGAAATTATTAGTCCATATATAGATAAATTTACACATAGTAGCTTTGTACCCAAAAGTCTAAAAACCCGTGCAAAAACTTATGGTGGTGGTACGACTAATCAAAAATCCAATTTTGGAACATCTTCAAGAAAAAGTCAACCCAATACATATTCATGTCCTCTTAAACCTAGCAAAACCAATAAAATAGAACAAATAATTGAAGAACCTATATATCTAAAAGATGACAATAAACCAACAGGTGTTTGTACTCTAAGTAATAAGTGTGAAGATGATTGGTTAGAATTAAAGGCTAATCAAGATATTGTATTAAGTAGTAAAAATAAAGATAGTTCTCCATTTAAACTTGAAAGAGTTAATTATAGTGCTGGTAGAGATTTAGACCAAAATGAATACTATAATATTAAACCAAAAATTTGTTGTTCTAAAAAGAAAGAGAATGTTATAGATTCATACTATTCTAAGTCTCATTCTTACGCATTTGCACCATATTGCAATGATCCAAAAGATTTTGTAGGTAGAACAGGTTTTAAAGTCAAAAATGAAGATATAGATAGAGTTCCATTTGATACCGGAACTGTAAGCAATAATTATAAATGGGTACATCCAAGTATATGTAAAATAAATAATAATAAAGAATTTAATAATGGTAAATTTTGCCTCTTATCTAACACGACATGTCCAAATGATTGGAATAATAATGGTGGTTCAGATATACATTTAGAAAATAATTGGAAATTGTGTTGTAGAAATTTAGATTTATAACTTATTTTCTTGATAAATATTAATGGTTAAACCTTCAGAATCTCCCTTGTATGTTTTTATAGTTATATGGGAAATAATTGTAAAATATTTTGTTGCAGTATCATCATTTGATAAAACACCTATACAAAAAAGATATTTTGGTATAGGTTCCACATTAATTATGACAGCATTACTGTTATTATTTATATATTATTTATATTATAAATCTATAGTAAGTATTAGCCCTAAAATAGAGAATATATTTGTTTTTTTTATTGCTGGATTAATATTTAATATATTTATTTTATCTTTCACATTAATTAACTATACCTTAAGAACTACAGCAAAAGGATTGAAAGGTCCAAAAGGTAATATAGGACCAAAAGGAAATTCAGGTGATGATGAAGATTGTAATATATGTACTAGAAGAATAGTTAGATTTAAAAAAGAAAAACCTATATTACCTGTTCCAGATTCAGTTGATACATCAATATATAATATGTCTAATATAGACGATAGTGAAAAAGTAGATGAAGTCGAACAATCTAAAAAATTTATTAATAACCAGAGATGGAAACAATATGATGTAGGTAAAAAATTAGAAAGTACTAAATCTAGTTGGGTTAGAAAAATACTCCCAGAAAATAGTGATATAGTATTAAGTATTACTAGAGTAGCCCCGTATAATTGGTTTAGATTAGATGGTTGGGCTTATATACTTTGGATACAGAAAGAAACACCAAAAGTAATAGAAAAAGCTAAGGAGAATGGTGAAATTAGAGATGACGCTGTAGAGGGCGAAGAGTTTAGTGAAAAATTATTTATTGAAAATTGGTATAAAAAATTAAAAAAAATGAAAGACGAAAGATTATTACCAAAAACAATAATTTTCAGAAGTGATGGACAAATCCAATTTAATAATGGACCAATTCATGGTAATTGGACATTTAATGGTTCACAATTTAAAGTACAGTTTGATAGTACTGACCCCGTAGATAATGGTGAAAAAACATATATATTTAGTTCTAATGGTAAGTTTGTATATGGAAGTGGACATGATGGTATAGGTATTAATCTACTAAATTACATACGAGGTGCGAAGGTAAAATTAGTGGAAGATACTTCAAACACGGTATATCATTCCGAATCCACCGTAGAATTTAATCCAAATGATATAGACAATCATTATAATTCTACTAATGAAAATGGTGAACTTATAAAATTAACATATAAAGATGCATTCGACAATAAACCACCAAGAAGTTGTGGTGAGAATTGTAACTATTATGTTAAAGGAGAATTTACAAAAGATGATATACAAAGTGGTTGTGGACCTAACGGCAATGGACAATGTGGTAGTTATATAAATGGTATTATTCTACATACCTTTGGTACCAGTAAATTAGATGAAAAATCTTATCGTAATGCACAGAAAAATGAAGATACTACAAGTAATGGTATAGGAAGTTTGCAATTTCAATATGCAAAAGAGAAAATAGAAGGTTCTAAAATAATTACAGAAGACAAAAATTTAGGTAAACAATGGGGTGATGAATTTGTATCAGGTGGTATATATCTTAATAATAGTACGACTCCTACACCCAAGAAACCAAGTGATTTATTTTTAAGAAAATATCACGACTTTACATGTCCAAAAAATTCAGGTATCTATAAAATAGATACTATATATAAACCAAAAATAGAAACTAATTTAATTAAAAATAAATATGATAACTATAAAACACTACCCATTGCACAAAAAGAACAATATCCAGGACATCTAATGGGAATCAAAGTATTTTGTAAAGATATAAATACTGGTTCTCCAGTACAAGTATTAAATGAAAAAAATCAAAGTGTGTACGGGAAAACATTTGGATTAGAACCATCTTTAGAGAATGCACAAAAAGATAATAAAATATTCAGTTATACCTGTAATACCAAAAGACATAATAATAAAAATAAACCTACATTTATCTCAGGTGTTGGTGCATATCACGGTGAAAGAGTTAATTCTCTAGGTATATACAAATGTTCATATAATTATAAAGACTAATTATTTAAAGAAATTATTTAATTGACTTGTTACACGTACAAATGTAGCACATTTACTTAAATCTTTAAGTCTTTGAGCACCTACATAAGTACATGTACTTCTAATGCCACCTAACATGTTATTAATAGTATTTTCAACTGGTCCTTTATATGCAGATTTAACAGTTTTACCTTCAGATGATCTGTATTTAGCGACACCTCCATGATATTTAGTCATTGCGGTATCGGATGACATTCCATAAAATAATTTATATTTTTTCCCATTTTCTTCTACTATTTCTCCAGAACACTCATCGTGCCCTGAGAACATATTTCCCATCATTACAAAATCAGCCCCACCACCAAAAGCTTTACTAATATCTCCTGGACAACATATACCTCCATCACTTATTATCATAGCATCTAAACCATGAGCGGCATCAGAACACTCCATAACTGCCGAAAATTGTGGAATACCTACACCTGTTTGAAGTCTTGTGGTACACACTGCACCAGAACCTATGCCAACTTTAATTATATCAACTACACCAGTGATAACTAATTCTTCAACGATTTCTCTTGTCACTACATTTCCAGCAATTAATGTTACATCCGGAAAATGGTGTCTAATTTTTTTACAATATTCAATTAGTTTAAACATATAACCATTAGCCACATCAATACAGATAAAATTTAAATCTATATCATTATCTTTTAGAATATTACTGTTTACTACCAATCTATCAAAATCATTCTCTGTAATTCCAGTACTTAATATAAAATATTTAGAATCATATCCTTCCTTACATGCTGAAACAATTTCATTAACATCTATATATTTGTGAAAACACGTTAATATTTTCTGTTTAGATAACGAACGGAACATATCAACGGTACCTATTGTATCCATATTACTTGTAATAATTGGTACTCCGTTCCATGACCTTTTACTATGTTTAAATACATATTCTCTTTCTAAATTGACTTCATTTCTTGAACTTAATGTAGACCTTTTTGGTCTAAATAATACATCACTAAAATCCAATTTTATTTCATTATCTATTTTCATTTAATTTATATACAAATACTAATCCTTAAGACTGTTTCTAATTAAATTGTTCATTTAAAGATATCTCATTATTACTTAACATGTCTTTTGATATAGTTATCCCCACTACTAAAAAAGATTTACCTACATTAGAAGAATGTATTAAAGGTTGTAAAAAACATATTAAAAATTTTAGAAATATAATTGTTATATCCGATAAAAAATATACTGATAATGCAATATGGTTTAATGAAGATAATTACCAATTCTCAAAAGAAAATATAAAATCTATTATAGGTGAAGAACATTGGAGATTTGGTTGGTATTATCAACAACTACTAAAGTTATATGCTTTATTCACTATTCCAGATATAACCGAAAATATTCTCATTTTAGATTCTGATACCATATTTTTAAAAAATATAGATTTTTTTCATGATAAAAAACCATGTTATAATTATGGTTCAGCGCATCATAAACCCTATTTTAAACATATGAAAAAACTTAGCCATGACTTATCTAGACAAGAAAAAAAAAAATCAGGTATTTGTCATCATATGATTTTTCAAAGTCATGTTCTTAGAGAATTATTTTATAAAATAGAAACTAAACATAAAAAGGATTTTTGGAGAATATTTATGGAACACGTAGATGTACAAGAAAAATCTGGCGCCAGTGAATATGAAATATATTTTAACTATATTCTAAAGTTTCATTCTAATAATATTAAAATTAGAAGATTAGAATGGGAAAATAGCGGAGAGATTAATACTATTAAAGATTTACATTATGTATCAAAACATTCATATTTAAGAGTTTAAAGTTTTATTTTTTTTTACATTATATTTATAATGTCTATTTTATTAGCTATTACCACATATAATGAATTAGAAATAACCGAAAAATGTGTCATATCTGCATTACAATCTGAAATACCTATAGATATTATATTAATTGACGATTATTCAAAAAAAGAAAATATAAAACAATTATTAAAAAAATATAATATACGTTTTATTGGTAAGATATCTCACACTGGTTTGACACCAAGTTGGAATATAGCATATCGATATTTTATTCAGAATGATTATGATTATCTATTTATTTCAAACAATGATGTTTTAATTCCTAAACAATCCATAAAAATAATGATAGATGAATTCAAAAAATCAGATTGTTTTATTGTATGTCCTAGTTCTACTAAATTAGGCGCAGGTATTGGTCAATGTGGAATAAATCAAGGATTAACACAATTAAGATATCACTCTAATATTAATATTAATGATTATAGCAATTATCAATTAGTACAAGATATACTACTAGATAATAGATATCAGTCTACAAAACATTTAAATATTTTTAATGGATTTTTTTTTGGAATGAGTAAAAAAATAAAGGAGTTTCAATATAATAATGATAACTTATTTAGTACAAAATTAATTAATATTTGTAATGAAATTGACTTACACCAAAGAATTCAAAAAAAATACCAAAATAAAATTTTATATGTACCATACGCATTTATATATCATCATAAAGCTAAAACAATAGATATAAAAAAACGTGATGATTTATCTAAATTAGAAAATAAATATAAATAAAAATAAAATTGAAGCTCATTGTTTATCTTTTAATTCGTAAATGCTTCGGTACACACTTCTTATCGCACTCATCTCATCAGGTTTTTGTTACAATAATAATGCAGATACGGATATTCTAGATGAATATAGTGGTTCTGGATTAGAAAATGATTATATTGTACCAGAACATTCAATTATTAAAAAATATGGTAAAATAAACGATTCAATTAAATTTGGTAAAACTTCAAAAGGTAAAGGATTAAAAATTGGGAAACTTAGTAAGCTAACCTATGGTAATGTAATCTATGGTAATGTAACCTATGGTAATATAACCTATGGTAATGTAATCTATGGCAATGTAACCTATGGTAATGTAACCTATGGTAATGTAACCTATGGTAATGTAACCTTGGGTCACATTAAATCACATATTAAACAGAATGATTATAGTAATCCCTTGGTAATAACACTGGGATGTGTATTAATTGTAGTTGTTGGTGTTTTGGTAGTTAATAAATATAAAAAAAATCGTGGCTATAAACTTATTGATAGGAAAAATTATAATACATTTCAAACTATATAGTAATCTTTACTAGAATGTAAATTTTAAAATTGATAATTATATTTTGTATTTTATCATATCAGTATATGCTATTAGAACAGCACATTAATAAACATTGTCCACGAGTATCACATACTCATAATAAGGGACATAAAAATATAAAACAAATTAACTGTTATTTATGTAATCAATCATTAATACCAAATTTTAAATGGCAGTGTAATTTATATTTTAAGATAGAAAATGTTAATATTCAACAAGAGTTTATAATTAGAAGTATATTAACTTATAATACAACATTTTATCTACCAGTCGAACTACAAGATATCGTAATTAAATATTGTGTTTATAGAAAATATTTACCAATTAAATTAGATAAATATAGTATAGACCATATGTGTAGATGTTATGAATGTAGTCCTAAATTCTTAAAATGGATTGATGTTAATACTTGTGATAAACATATTCTTCCCAGACTTTCATCTTTCAATATTTAATATTTTAAATTTTATTTATAGATTTTTCTATTATAATTTTATGACAAATTATAGTAGAAAAAGCCTTGAAGATATTGGTATTCATTCTGAAGATCCCAGATTTAAGAACTTTAAAAATACCAAGGATTTTACAAATAATTTTATAACTAAACTTAATAATGGTTTATTAGAGATAAGTAATTGGACAGAAATTACTAATATAATAACTGATATTTATAATGAAGTAAAATTAGATAATGATGGTGAATTACCAAATTATATTCCACAATTATCTAATATTGATGATTCTTTATTTGCAGTGACTTTTGTATCGGTTGATGGACAAGTGTTTCAATTAGGTAATTTAGATAGTAAATTTTGCGTACAATCTTGTTCGAAACCCATCACTTATGGTATAATTTTAGAAAATTATGGAGAAGAAATAGTACATAATTTTGTAGGAAAAGAACCAAGTGGGAGAAATTTTAACGAATTATGTTTAAATGAAGACAATTTACCACATAATCCATTAATAAATTCAGGTGCTATAATGGTTACTTCTTTATTAGAACCAGATAAAAATCAAGCACAAAGATTTGATTTTTCTTTTTCCTATTGGAAAAAATTAGTTGCTAATAATTATTTAGCATTTAACAATTCTATATATTTAAGTGAAAAAGACACGGCTGATAGAAATTATTGTTTAGGATATATGATGCAAGAAAAAATGGCATTTCAAAATGGTAAAGACGTCAAAATTACAAATAAAATAGATAGAAAATGGAATATAGGAGATTTACAAAAAAATTTAGAACTCTATTTCCAATTTTGTTCATTAGATATAACTATATTAGGTGCAGGGCTTTTAGCTGCTACATTAGCTAATGGTGGTATCCAACCATGGACCTATGAAAAAATTTTTAAATGTTCTACAATACAACACATTTTATCTATGATGTCTACATGTGGAATGTATGATTTTAGTGGTGAATGGAGTTATAGTATTGGAATACCAGCTAAAAGTGGTGTTTCTGGTTTAATATATACAGTAATACCAGGTGTAGGTGGATTAGTAACATATTCACCTAAATTAGATAAAATAGGTAATAGTTATAGAGGTGTGAACTTTTTTAAACTTTTTAGTAAAAAGGTAAACATTCATATGTATGAAAATCATGTAAATACAGAAAAAGTAATTATTAAACATAAAGAATTTAACAATAAAAAAATTCTTGGATTTTTATTATTAGAAGCATCATATAATCAAGATTTATATACAATTCGAGAAATGATTGCTAAAGGGTGTGATATTAATTTTCAAGATTATGATAATAGAACAGCCTTACATGTGGCTGTCTCTGAACAAAAATTAGAATCTATCAAACTTTTATTAGAATTTAAGGCAAGTATAGAATTAAAAGATAGATGGGGTAAAACTCCTATAGATGAAGCCACTAATGATACACGTATAATAAATCTATTAACAAACAGTGATGAAACATTTTAACTTAAACGTAAATTAACAATTAAGAGTAATGGAGATTGATTGGGATTATAATATCAACCAATTTGATAATAAAATATATTACGGAAATCCTCTATGGAAAAACATTTCACATATAGGAATACCCAAAATAACAAACAGATTTACATGTGGATACTGCAATATGATTTTTGAATCCAGAAATCAAATATTTAAACACTTAGGATATCTTAATATAGATATTCGTCATAAAAATGGTAATATGATTGTAGATAATGGGTATTTAAAAAAAAAAAAATATCGAAAAAAAAAACGGAGATTTTTTAAGACTATTAATAGTTGTTCTGATTTGGGTAATACAGCATATACGTTACATACTATACAAAAACCTATTACAATGAAAAAAAAACAAACACATACTAATTTAAAAAATCTATTTGATAAATTGAAAATTAATAGTAAGAATGATATAAACGATATGATATCCAATTTTAAAAAAATATAGTAATCTCACTTCTTCAAATTTAAATCCCATATTAAAATATTTATATAATATAGATGCCTTGTAAGAAACAATACTATAGGGTTAAAACTAAAAAAAGAAAATATAAAAAAAAAGGTGGTTCGGTAATTAAACCAAAACCTAGAAGAGTAGAATTATTACCAGATATAAATGGTATAACTGGTGTACATATTAAATGGGGAGATATATACGAATATGATGTATTGCCTAAAATAAGTTTAATTGAGTTTCCTGATAGAGTAAAGGGGGAACTAAATATTGGTGATGAAATTCTTGAAATACAAGGTATAACGCCAAAACCAAAATCATCTATAAACCCATCTCCAAGACCTTCAAAAATACCTAATGTCAGTACAAAACCTGAAAAAATTAACTACTGTAAAGGTGAAATATTAAAATTTGGATCATTAAAAGGATTTTGGGGGAAAGAAAAATGTGGTGCAAAGATGTCTAAACAAGTATTAAATAAACAATTAAAATTATCTGGGAAAAGTCATAAAATAAAAACCTTTTTATTAATTAAAACTAACTTAGTTGATGAAGATGAAGATGAATATGTATAGAAAACCATGATTAGGTACTAATAAAAATTACATACACATAAAAATTGAAACTTAATTTTCATATTTTAATATTATGATGAGTACATATAACGAAAGTTCTAAAAATCTATCTGAAACGGAGTCTTTATTAGATTATGATAATGATTTTGATGAAGAACCATATAAAATGTCAGATGGATGTAAATTATTGATTTCGGATTTTAAGACAAGAATGGGAGAGTGCATTCAAAATTTTAGTAATGAACTAAACACTCTAAATTATTCCGAAGTTTTTGAGCAAATGTTACTTGATGGTCCTGAAATTGATGAGTTAAATCTTAAGATAAAATCATTAGAAGGTATAATATCAACTTTGACAGAACAACTTGAAATTCAAAGACTATGTGTGGAGAAACATAAAACCCAATTTGACGTATTTAATAGTGATTTCTTACAATCTAAAACAAATAATAAAATTCTATCTGACAATATTACTATATTAAAAGATAAACTTGTTCAACTAAAAGAACATAATAATATTCTTAATGAAGATGTTGATTTCCATAAAAAAAAAGTAGAAAAATTACATCATAAAAATAAAGAGCTATTAAGCCATCAAGATAAAATATCACAAGATTTAGAAATTGCTGAGGTGTCAGAAGACCAAGCACTAGCAAAATTAGAAGATTCACTATCGTCTGTTAAAGATGCAAATTCTATAATTAAAAAAAATACATTAGTTATATCGGAACAAAAATTGGTTATCCAAAATTTAGATGTTAAAATATATAATCTTGAACAAAAATTACAAGGAAAAGATTTAGAAATTACTAGCACGAAACAGTCGTGGCTAGCGATGCGACAGACTTATTCCAAATTAAATTTAGATATTAGCAACTTAACTAAAAAACTTGAAAAATCACGTTCAGAAATATTTGAAAAAACTCAAACTAATAATGAATTATCCTCTAGTTTATATGATGCGATTCAAAAAAATAAACAACTTTTAGAATCTCAGAATAATCATAATTTAGATATGTTATCTTTGGTTTGTGAAAATAAAAAAATGGAGCTAGATATGGAGGTTGAAATGACTAAACCTAAAAAGTCTAGTACACATGCAAAAAATCCTATTGGAGGTAATAGTTATAATCTTAGGTCTCGGAATAAGTGATTACCAAATATAGTTATTTCCTTTATATTTCCGTTGTTTAATCGGTGGATTCCAAGTATTAAACCGCCCAACATGATTTATATAATAATATTTTTTTATTGTTGGGTCATATTCTTTCTCCCAACCATAAGGTAGTCCATTTGGCATCATTTTCCCTATAGGAATATTTGGATGTAACCATTGCGTATGTTTAGTAGTCAAACATGTGTAATATGGTTTACCTGTAACAGGTTCTATAAGTTTTATCCAATCAGATGGCAGATTATCAGTATCAGTATCAGTATTAGTATTAGAATCCATAACACCCATAATATTGCTCATCATTAGATTAGATGGGTTTTGATGTAATTTTCTATTTAAATTATCATATTTTGATTCATAAATAGGGTTTTTAGCAAGTCTTGAAAAATCTATAGTTTCATAAATAGGATTATCAATTTTTCTACTCATATTTATAAATAAGAAATTTATAATAGAATATTATCTATAAGTTAATAAATTTGATTTAAAATATTATTTTATTTAAATAAATGCCGTTTAATAGACGTTTGGAAAAATTCTTGAATAGACAACTAAATGGACAGCCTATAGTTAACTACTTTAATTTAGAAAAAAAAAATGCAGATTTTAAAATAACAGTACAGCCATGTGATAGATATTGTATTATAAATATATACTATTATAATTTTGGTACATATTTTGAATTTCCAAATTTACCACCAGAAATTAATAATTATATTTATAATTTCACTCAAACACTAGTAAATTTAAATATTAAAGTAGACCCTCCACTAAATTATCCATTTGAACCAGTCATATGGTCGTTATTAAATATAAAATCAAAATCATCATCTCATATAGATATTACCGAGTATTTTAAATACATAATTTCTTTACATAACGAAAGATATATTAATGATTGGTCAGCGGTGATATATTTTGAAAAGGATTTATTACTATTTTTAGAATTAATAAAGGGGTTAGAATATCTATAATTATTTAAAGGCAAAATACTATATTTATAAATGAATTGTATTATTTGTAAAGATAATTACCAAACTATTAATAAAATATGTATATGTAATGATTGTTATTTATGTGATGATTGTTTAGTATTATCTAATCATAATAATATAAAAAAATGCCCTAATTGTAGAAGGGATTTACAATTAACGGGCTCATTCAATTTATTTAAATATATTAGTACTATTTGTCTCCAAATTATAATCTACTTATCTATTTCACTTTTACCATTTATTTTGTTATTATTTATAGAAACTAAAAATTTTGAATCTAATGAATTAGTGTCTTTATTAATAAATTTATGTATATGTATTATTTTTATTGAGCCAATATCTATTGTTATGTTTACTAAATATTTAAACATTAATTATCTACGTTATCAAACATTTAAAATTTTAGGTATAACAATGTTTAGTATCATAAGTGGTATTTTAATTAATAATATAACATTATTATTGTTCTATATTTATATACTATTACCTTTTTATTATACACCATTAATTGTTAGTTCAACATTTTTTATCCATTCTTTATTAAAATCATTAAATATTTATAATAGGTCTAAAAATATGAGTTATATTATTAACGTTCAAGAGATTATATGCTGATACAAACTTGTTTATTAATAAAATTGAATCATCTATTTATTAATTATTTTTTAAACTAATTATGCATTCATATCTACTTTATATTTTTATGATTAACTTACCATACGAATTAATGGATAAGATACGTCGACTTACCTATAATCCTAAACCTATTAATATGTTAAATCAAATAAAAATGCGACATCAATTTAAAAAACAATTATATGATGTTTATACACTACTTTATAGTGATGAATTAGCAAGTGATCCTAAAGCAATAGAAAATTGGATTGATAATGATATTACACTATGTCTAAATAAGGAACAACCTAGTATGAATGGTTATACAGACCATTATTATAATATACTCTCACGAAACATTATCTTTAATACTAAAGAAAAGATAGACAGATTTTCAGATATATGTTTTACTAAAATAGATTCTAAAACAACTATTAACATATATTTGGGATTATTAAATACCTCTGATATCTTGGAATTAAAAAAATACATCATCAAAACTTATAAGCAATACATTTAATTATCTTTATAATTTACATTCAAGAGAACAAATTTAAAGATTACTTAATTGATACATATATCAATGAATAGAATAGCAATTTGTGGGATAACTGGTTCACAAGGCGGCGCAGTTGCAGATGTATGTTTAGAAAACAATCTAGATATTATCGGTATAACTAGAAATACTGATTCTGAAAAGGCCAAATATTATGTCGAAAAGGGTGTACACATTGTAGAGGGAGACTTTGATAATTCTGCAAGTTTATTAGGGAAAATAGATAATTGTCAAGCAATATTTATCGTTACCAATTTTTGGGAGCACATGGACCCAGAAAGAGAATTTTCTCAAGGGAAAAATATAATAGACGCAGCTATTGCCAGCGGAGTAAAACATATAATTTGGAGCACTTTGGAAGACACAAACGATTTCCAAGATTCTATTCCCAGAATAGGAGACTATAAAGTTCCCCATTTTGACGAAAAGGGTAAATTAAGTAAATATTTAGAGACTAAAATGATTGGACAAACTCATTTATATACCAGTTTTTTTTATGAGAATCTATTAGGGATGATGAAACTAAATAAAGAAGCAGATGGTGTTAGACGTTTATGTATGCCGATGAGTAATGTTCCTTTACCAATAATAACTGTTAAAGATATTGGGAGAATGGTTTACCATGTATTTGAAAATTACATTCAAGGACATATCGGAGTAGCGAGCGAACATTTGACTGGTTCAGAAATGGCCACTATATTATCTGATGTACTAGAGGAGCCAGTAGAATATATAGCAGTTTCACCAGAACAATATCGTCAATTTGGTTTCCCAGGTTGCCAAGACTTAGCAAATATGTTTGAGTTTAAAGTAGTACATAATGATAAATTTTGCAAAATTAGGAATATGGTTGACGTTAAAAGCTGTTTTGAACCTACCAGTTTTAAACAATGGTGTATTGAGAACAAAGATAAATTATAATTATAAAATAAAATAAATTTAATACTGACTTTGTAAAATGTCTATGTTAAATTTATTATAGGTATCATTTAAAAATTTAGATAACAAATGCCACTGCAGCAAATGGGATAGCAAACCAGTCATATTTAAACACACGGTTTGCCGAACTTTCGCTACCAGGTATTATTGTCGTAGTATTTACACCCGAACCAGAATCATCACCAGAAAGAGTGTTATCATCTATTTCATTGCCCGAACCATCATTAGAATTAATAACTAATTCTGAATCATTTATATTTCTACATCTACCATGTCTAATATCAAGGTCTTCAATCCACCTACAATTATCAAATCCAGAAATCGAACTTGGGATATCTTCACATGTTAAATTAGTACATAGGCTACAGCAGTTATTTACTGGACTGCATTCACTACAATTTGGTGCCGCATTTGCTCCACTTAATAACAATAAACTTATTAAACTTATTTGCCACATTTATAATTTATCAGTTCTTTATTTCTTTATGTAAAAATAATTATCTTCTTTTGTTTGAATATTTTCTTTTATTTCTATTTCTTTTAGACTTATTACGTCTATTTGATTTATTCTTATTCTTATTTTTTGTACGTATCCGTCTTTTATATTTTCTGGTTCTTTTACCTCCAAAACAAAATAGTACAGTACCTTGTTGTGGAAGGGTAGATAGGGGTATTGGTTTAGCTAATGGTTGACCTGTATTTGGTGGCTGTACTGGTTTACCATCATTTGCTTGTGGTGGTTTTGGTGGCTGAAGGCCTCGAGGAGTCTCACCATCATTTCCTGTTGGTGGTTCGGGTGGCTGAAGGCCGCGAGGAGGCTCACCCGTATTTGCTTGTTGTGGTGGGTCGGGTGGTGAAAAGTTGTGAGAAAGAAGGTCATCATTATTTGCTTGTTTCTGTTGCGGTGGTCGCGCTGGTCCTTTTGTTCCTGTTGTATTTGATGCAGGTCGTCTTTGTGTGTCTACTGGTGTTTGTGGTGCTGGACGATGTCCATCAGGTCTTTTAACAGTTGTTGGTGGGTTTGCCTTTTGTGCTTTTTCTACAGCATCTGCGCTTGGGGGGGCAGGGCGTTTTGGGGCTTCATTTGCTTTTTCTACAATTTTTTCTATTAATTCTTCATGTTTATCAAAAATTTCAGAACCTGTTTTTATTTCGCTTAAATTAATTATATCTACTTTTAGAGTTGGTGGGGGTAATTCCCTTCCTAATTTTTTTTGTATCGCTATGCCCCAAGACCCAATTACATCTTGTATTGTATTACTTAAAGTCTTTTTTTGTCTTAAAATTATTGGAATATATATCGATAAATCTTTATAAGTTAATTTTCCTCCATAAATAATAGCGTGACCTGTTTTATTTTCCAAATCTTGTTTTTTAAAAAATATAGAATTTGTATTTGCATTTTTATATGTAAAAGGTCCACCATATTGGTCCATATCATTACTCTCTAAGCTAAAATTTTTACCAAATGTTTGTAATGTTTGATTTTTTGTAAAAATAGAACGTTTTTTAGCATCAAATTTGTACTGGCTTGTATTCTTAAAACTTATTTCTGAATCCAATGTTCCATTTGATTTAACCTTATGTCCCTTTTCTTTTACATCAAATTTAACAAGGATATTATCACCTTTATTTAATACCGTATTACCTTTTTTGTTAGATGTATCTTGTGTTATATTAACAAATCTGTAAAAATTTCCAATCGTAATCTTAGACAAACTCATTCTAATATAATAATAGATAATATTTACAAAATTGATAATTATTTAAACATATATTGAAAAGGTAAAATAATGCAATTGATACAAATATTATCTCCTGAAATTTATACCGCAATGAATGAAGTATTTAGTGGTTTATGGGTATTTTTAATAAGTCATTACAGTTATTCTGGATTAGTTAAAATATTTGGGTATGTCTACATGACAAAAATTACTGTATATCTTTTATTTAATTACAAAAAGATAGTTAAATATTACATTAAAAAGGTACCATTAGTCCAAACTTATATTTCTAAAGAGCAACAAAAGATTGTTAATCAGATTAAGGATGAATTAGATAATGAAGTCAAAGGGTTAGTCAGATACGAAACCATGCCTAAATTAGGATTATCAAATGATATTATTTTGGGTCATTTTAACGAAATGAAAAATAAATCAAGCTATAATTATAATGATGGGATGGTATCTGGTGCCGTTTACTGTAAGAATCAAAAATTAGATGAACTTCTTGGTACGTTATTTAGTCATTTCCATAAAAGTAATCCTTTACATACTAATTTATTTCCTAGTGTCAGAAAAATGGAGCAAGATATTGTCAGAATTATGATAAATTTATTTAATGGTGATGAAAATGCGTGTGGTACATTCACTAGTGGAGGAACTGAAAGCATATTGTTAGCATGTAAAACTTACCGGGATATGGCGTCTGACCAAGGTATTACTGAACCTGAAATAATTGTTTCAACTACAGCTCACTGTGCCTTTAATAAAGCCTGTAAATATTTTAAAATTAAACTTATAGAAATACCATGTTTACATAATGGATTATATGATTTAAAAAAATTAGAAGAATCAATTAATAAAAACACTATATTAGTTGTAGCATCAACACCATCTTATAATTTAGGAATTATAGACCAAGTACCTGAAATCAATGATATAGTTTTAAAACATAAAGTATATCTACATTTAGACGCATGTATTGGTTCTTTCTTGATAAATTTTAAAAACTATAATTATGACTTTACGTATGATGGAGTAACTAGCATTTCTGCCGATTTTCATAAATACGGACACTCTCCTAAAGGCGCGTCATCCATTCTTTATAGAAATAAAGAGATTTTAGAATATCAATATTTTATAGATGAAAATTGGTCAGGTGGTGTGTACGCAACCACTATTATGGGTGGTAGTAGACCTGGAAATATTGTAGCATTAACCTATGCTACATTACTAAGTTATGGAGAATTAGGATATAGAAATAATTATGTAAATATAGAAAATATACGTAAACATCTGATAAATAAATTAAAAGATATTCCTGAATTGTTTGTTTATGGTAATCCAGAACTTAGTATTGTAGCAATTGGTTCAGATTGTATAAATATAAATTTATTAGCAGAAGAATTAAAAAAAAATAAATGGGATATTAATGTAATTCAGAATCCGAATGGATTTCACTTTTGTATAACTTCTTATCATACTAAAGAAATTATAGATAGATTTATTAAAGATGTTAAACTATCAATTACTAAATGTATAAATTCGGATATCGATAAAAATAGTTATAGTCCATGTATTTATGGTACAAAACAAAAAATAGATGATAATTCTATAATTAGGTTAGTAATAAAATCTTATTTACATTTAGTTAATAACGTAAAATTAAATTAAATTGCGTTTAATTAATTAATTATAGTAAAAAAAAATGTTTGTATAATATATAAAATGGCAAAAAAGGCAAAACAAATATTTGGATGGATGAAAGGATTGACTAACAAAAAATCAAAAAAAAAAGTTAGTGGTGTAATAAAAAGAAGAAACAGCTTGGCAAAGACTGAAAAAAGAAAAATGAACATAGCTGCTGGACCGATGCTTGCTGCTATTGCTGCGATGAAAAGAAGACAACGTTTAGGTATTGGAAATAATAGACAACCTGTTAGAAGGAAACGACAAAGTGTCAAAGGTAAACGAGGGAGTCTTAAAAGTAGAAGGTCAAGTAGAGCATAATTTATAAATCTTATTTTAAATGTTTTATTTAAATAAATTATTATTTAACTAATCCATTTCATATTCTATTCTCATTAATTCTTGCCATTTTTTTTCAGATTCTGTTTCAGATATCCAATCACCACTAAGTTGCAAAGCTTTTTTGTGATAAATATCCCAAAATCCGTGTTCATGTTCTTTAATAATTCTATTTTCAATCGTTTCATCGTAAGAAATCAATTCTATATTTTGATAATAATCTCTATATCCATATTCATCATAATATTTAATAAACACAATATCAATATCATCCCATAATTTACTTTCTATTTCTACTAAACTATTATATATTTTATATTTCCATATTTTAAAATCATATTCGCTTAATGAATCTAAAACATATTCTTTAGAATAATAATCAAGATTATCTAAATTACTATATGGGATTTCTTTATCAATAATATTTTTTACGATAATATCTTTAGAAAGTTGTTTTAGAGACATCACTAATTTTTACAACAAAATAATTAGATTCAATTTTTAATTTAAAAATATATTTAGTTGTGAGTAAAAAAACTAATAAAATAAAATATTATAATGTAATGAATATAATATGTTTTATTCACATTTTTTGTAGTGATAAGGGGTTAGAAGTTATTGAAAAACAAATTAATTTAATCAAGAAAACCAAACTATATGAAAAATTAGATAAAATTTATATAGGAGCTTTAGGTGACTACCAACGCTTACAAAATAGTAATATTTATAAACAAAATGATAAATTAGAAATCGTATATTTTTCTAAACATGGTTCTGAAATGGAATTTCCTACATTATCTAAATTAAAAGATTTTTGCGACATAAATACAACTAATTATAAAGTTTTATATATACACACTAAGGGTGTCCGCCGACCCAATAGTCAATTTATTGAAGATTGGAGAAATTATATGGAATATTTTTTAATAGAAAAACACGAAGATTGTTTACGTGATTTAGACCATTATAATACTGCTGGTGTCAATTATCATATCAAACCTTGGAACCATTATTCTGGAAATTTTTGGTGGGCTAATAGTAACCATATTAAAAAACTAATTCATCCTAATAAATTACCTAGAACAGGTAATAAATATACAGAAGGTGGTAGATGGAATGCCGAAAAATGGCTGTTATCATTTGTTATGCCGGAGTATAGTACTGGGTTTGAGGTATTATTAGGATTTTATGGAGACTTAAATGGTAAAAAAAGTGATATAACAGATAAACTAAAAAGTATGGTACATGAAAATAGATTGTATATCAAGAGAACCGAAGATATTAATAGAATTTTTGGAGACCCCTGTCCAGGTGTCTATAAAAATCTATATTTAAAATATACAGTAGGGGGTGAAATTAGAGAGATAAATATTCCAGAGTATAAAACTAAACTAAAAAGAGATCTATTATTAGATGGTAATTTTATTATAAAAATTAAATGCTATCATGAATCTGGATTACACCATTATCATCATCCATATCCTCGTCATAAGTATTTAATTAAATAATACATTGCACTTATAATAAATGTAAATATCAACTATTAATTAAACATTGAACTATTTAAATTATTTGTATTATTAGCTCTAATACGAGAAATAATATTAGATTCGTTATTTGGTTTAGGTAAAACGATAGGGTCTCTTCCAGAACATATGTCTAAATGTTTTTGGATATCATTATTAAAATTAGTATTATGCGATTCTAATAAATCTTTAATAAATTTACCTTTATTGGGAGATTGACTGTATAAGTATTTAATAGCAGGATTATTTTTTAATTTGTCTAATACACGTTTTTCATCTTTACACATTCTTTTACCCTTTATAATATTGTTAGTATATTGTCTATCTTTATTTATTTTATTTTTACGGTTTTTAATTGATTGATTAAAACGTTGATTTCTTTTCATTGCTTCATTTTTAAGTCTAATATTTTCGTCTTTTAATAATTGGTCTGCCCGGCGATTAGCATCCAATTTTAATCGGTTCATTTCATTTTTTTTTTGGTTCTTTAATCGTTTCATTTCTTCTTTTTTTTGGTTATTTATTCGGTTCTTTGTAGATTTTTTGTTTTTACGATTACTTAAATAATGTTTCATCTTTTTATAATTTATTTTAGTTTTTGATGATAGATTAGTAGCTTTTCTTGATAGAAAACTTCCAAGTCTTCCATTTCCGTTCTGTTTATACATTTATATATATAACATAGATAATTATTTTACCGCGTGTCACTTAATTGTAATTACTAATCAAACTTATAATAAATTATGCAATTTATACAACTCATACTTTAGTATTATTAGATATTAAATTATTTTTTCAATTGACAAATTATGTACTATTTTGAAGTCTTGTTGCAAGTCTTCTAAATTTATTTTCATTCTTTTTATTTTTTCATTTACTTTATTAATATTTTTAATATTAATAGTTTTAGTATATCTAGTCTTGATAAAATAAATTATATTTTTATTTTCATAGCCTAATAATAACCCTATAGCAATTTGATAATCTATATAACTTAAATTTACTGGCTGATACCATAATATATACATTAATTTTAAAGCTTTTGTTATATTATGTGGTAAAAAAAAAATACTTTTTAAATACATGCCACCTATTTTTTTATTATGTATGTATTGTACATTTTTATAATTAGCATATTTAATTACTTTATTGATTAACACTTTATCTTTACGTCTTAGGATGGTTTTTCCCTTATTAGAATAATCTAACGCAGCTAAATCTTTTTTATTATTTGCAACACAATATACATCTTGGAATTCACCTATTTTAAATGATAATTCTATAAATAATTCATTAATTTTATTTTCACTTACTAGGCCTTTGTCACAGATATTATAATATTTTTTGTCTAAAGACATTGAAATATTATTTTTTAATAAATCTCTTTTTTTAGGTTTTTTCGTTTTTTTTTTAGATTTATTAATTTTATTTTTTAGTGACATGAACTTATTATATAATTTATTACAATTTTTATATTTATTTGGTATTGTCACATTTTTTTTTGATAGTTTTTTACCTATAGAACCAGTAATTTTAACACATCTATTTGTAATAGGATTTATAATTTTATTATTTGGACATTTTTTACTCATATAATATTTATATTTATTTATATTTTAATTTTATATAGAGATAAATATTTCAGAATATTAAACTAAGACTAATATAATAATAATTATAATATGAAATTTATACAAATTAAATATTTTATTTATTAAACATTATTTCTTTCCTGAATTTTTTTTTTTCAATAAATAATATTTTATCAATGATTATGTATAACTATTTGATAGAACTGTTAGCTCTTTTAGCTATAAGACTATTAAAAAAATGGCTTGACCTAATCGTACTGTCCAATAATATCCAGTGATACCAAACATTGTTAAATTTGCAACAAAACCTAAAATCGGGATTTTTGGATCTCTTTCTTTTGCTAATTTTGCATCCTATAATGTCCGTATTAAATTTTCGTTTTTGTAATTGTCTTCGAATTCTTATAGGTTTCTTACCATATTGATTTATTAATATTGTTTTGTGTAATTTTACAAGTTGTTTATTGGAACACATGTATATCCCAAAAACGTAAGAGTTTGTTCTAACATTTACGCATGGAATCATACATTTATGTTCAGTTTATAGTATCCCTTTTTCCCAATATATATTAGTATTACCTTTTCTTTCAATGGTTTTATACTATCACTATTATTATTTTTTTGGATTTCAATATTAATATTATTATTAATATTATATTAGAAATTATAAAATAATCAATGTTATGTATCTATTACCATTCTAGGCCTATCAGAATTTTCTGATAAACCATCATTCGAATATATATAATTTTGATTACCATCTGGTTGATTACCATCTGGTTGATTACCTTCTGGTTGATTACCATCTGGTTGATTACCTTCTGGTTGATTACCATCTGGTTGATTACCTTCTGGTTGATTACCATCTGGTTGGTTACCTTCTGGTTGATTACCTTCTGGTTGATTACCATCTGGTTGATTACCTTCTGGTTGATTACCATCTGGTTGATTACCTTCTGGTTGATTACCATCTGGTTGATTACCTTCTGGTTGGTTACCTTCTGGTTGGTTACCTTCTAATGTAGGATCTCTTCTAGGTGAATAAGGATTATTTTGATGTTTGTCGTAATATACGCATGTCGGAATATCATGTCCTAAAACAAACTTGTTATATAAATCTTGATTTCGTTTTTTATCTTTTTTCCATTTACTATGATGTTCAATATATTTAGATTCGTTTGATTTAATAAAACTATCATAATCAATTGTTTTTCCTTTTTTATTACAACATTGTTCTTCTTTTTCAATTAGATATTGTGTATGAGGTTCCGAACGTTTAAAAAAATGAATCGTCTCAATTTCATTATTTATAAATTCTTGTTTTAAAAATAACGTTTTATATTTATTCTTATAATATATATTATCTTTAAAAGTAAATATATTATCAAATGTTTCCTTAATAGAAATATAGTTTTCTAAAATTTCATCTTCGTAATTAGAAAGTATTGTAGTCCATTCATTCCCATTATCATGCTTTATTACAAATGTTTTCATTTTTTTTAAAGTTCTATTAAATTTATTAATTATAAATGTATAATTTTCAATTAAATTACATATTTTTTCTTTACGGTCATCTAACTTAAAAAATCGATAAATCGCCATAATTAACGTAATTAAAGCTGTAAATAATATGCTTATTACATCAATACCAGCACTGTCTATGCTATAATATGATTTAATGGATTCCATAATTGTTAGTCCAGCAGATATAACAATAATTGAGATTTGTACAAAATTTATGATAAAACTTAAGTACTCATTCTTAAATGAAAGCATAGCTTTATTTTTTACACATTGGTCAATATTTTTACTGATATCTAAAATATAATTTTTTCTTACACAATCCTGATATTTGATATTTTTTTCATCCATAATTATTATTATAAAATAAATCTTTAAATGATGTTAGCTACATCTTTACAATAATATTTCCCACGTTTCTCACATTTTTCTCTAACACAGTTTTTCCTCCCATATAATGGGTTAGATACATAGAACTGTATCTAAGATGTTTATTTTAAATCTTAAAGGTCAAGAAGACTTTTTATTATGTTTTAATTTATTCCAAAATTTTTTATTTTTAGATAATTTTCGTTTAATCATAATATCTTAGAAATAAATTTTGTTATGAATATCAGGTTGAATACTATTTATAATATTTAATTTAATTATAAACGGTAACTATTAAATTTATTAACTCCCTCATTTCATCTACACCGTATCCACAACATCCACCTATAATTATATTAGAAGTACTTTTATAATTAAATAAAAAATCTTGTAGTGAGTTAATTTCTATTTTATCATTATTTTTAAAATCTTGCAAAGATACTTTTTTTTTTAATGAATTATCCATTTTAGTATATTTTTTTTCATCAAGTGTATTGCAATAAAATCCAAAAATATATTTAGAAATATTTAGAGATTTAATATTTATATTATAGTAATTTACCATATCATTAAAATTACAACAATTAATTAAAATACCTTTTAGATTTTTATACCTTAATTGTATTAAAAACTTAATATCATTTTTAGTAATATCTCCATTAGGATAAATAGAAAAAAATACATCTTTTGAAGTCCGTTTCTCTAATATATCTATTATAGTAACTACATGAGACATTGAGACACACGTTTCTATAATATATTTATCGACATAATTATCCATTATATCGATTAAATTATTGTAAAAATTAATAAATTCTCGATTAACTTTACCATTATGGTAGCTTTCAAAATAAGGAGGTAAACATCCTAATATTTTAGTGTTGTGCCTTTTATTTAGATTTTCCGTGGCTAAACAACTTTTTAGTGCTAAGTCTTTCCAATTATCAAATTTTAAAGATTTAAAACCATAATTAGATGTAGTTATATATCGGCATCCCATATTAATATAATTTTGATGAATATTTGTAATATATTCTGGATTATCGTTGATGCACGTTTCACCTAAATCATTATATTTTTTATTAATCTCATATAATGTTCCACCATCGAGTAATTGTATTTTAGGTACCATTAAATAATTAACGTATAGAACTTTTAAATCTATTTTGGTATTTATTTTTCATTTTCCATTTATCATTTTTAATATACGAAATTTTATGCATGAATTTTGTTAGAATTGATGGATATAAATATATACTATTAGGTTCATCACCAATATACATATCAATCGATAATATAGTTTGAATATTTTTAACACTAAATTTAGTTATATATGCCCCTTTATTATTTTTACTCCATTTATAATATGGTTCAGAATTTAATTCCAAAATACATATTAAATCATCTATTCTATTAGAGATTTCACCAAAATTATTAACATTATTAGGTAGCATAACTATATATCTTGGATATTCTTCATCTCCTTCTAAATCGGTGTCAATATCATAACTAATATTTCGACATAATGGACATGTATTTTTTTCTAAAAGCCATGGAGTCAAACATTTTTGATGAAATTCATGACCACAATCCAATTTATATTTATTAGTTCTTACAGAAGACAAACAAATACCACAAGAATGGTCCTCCATTATTTACTAAATATTTTTTTATTTATTAAATATCAATTTTAATACTAAGTCTATAAATAGTTATTTTAAATATGCTAACTAATAGATATTTTAATGATTGCATCAACTAACGTTTTGAATGATTAATAAAACATAAAATTGAGTTATTCATAAATATTACATAAAAAAAATATTAATATATAAGTATAATGAGATTAGCAAGTGCAATGATATTTGGAAGTAGAATTAATCAAATAAAAAATAATATTTTACTTATACCAGGACCAATAACTACATCCAAACAAGTACAACACTCGATGACTAAAGATATTGCATCAAGACAACATAAATTTGTAGACACTATTGCATCTGTTAGAAAATATTTATTGGATATATCTAATGCTAGTAGTAAAAATTATAGTTGTATACTATTTCAAGGTTCTGGTACATATGCAAATGAAGCTGTCATAGGTTCATTCCCAAATACTTCAAAATTTTTGTCATTTAGTAATGGTATATATGGTCAACGATTATTTGATATTGCCGATACTTTAAATATTGATTCAAAAATTATTAATTGTAATCCATTAGAAAAGATTACGATTAAAGATGTACAAAAAAATTTAAGTGATGAAACACATGTATCGTTAGTTCACCACGAAACTTCTAATGGTATTGTTAATGATATTGAAGGTATATCTAAATACTTAAAAGAGAAGAATAAAATAGTTATGGTTGATGGTATTAGTAGTTTGGGTGGTATACCAATAAATATTGAAGAACTTGATATTGATTATTTTGTAGGGTCATCTAATAAGTGCTTACATGCATTTCCAGGCATATCATTCATAATTGCTAAAAAGAAAACATTGGAATTATCCAAAACCAGAAGGTCTTTAAGTTTAGATTTGTATGGTCAGTATAAAGATTTTGAAAAGAATGGTCAGTTTCGATATACACCACCACCACAAATTGTAGAATCACTGAATACATCTATAAAAGAACTTATTGAACAGGGAGGGGTCCCAATAAGATATGAATCATATTTAAAAAAAAATAAAATATTAAGAGAAGGATTAGAAAATATGGGATTAACTTCATACATATCTAAAGAAAATCAAGGGCCTATTATGGTATTATTTAGATATCCTTGGAAGGGGTTTGATTTTTATGAACTATATTTAAGATTATTAAAAAAAAATATCGTAATTTATTCTGCACAAATTATGAGTGAAGAAGTTTTTAGATTAGGAAATATAGGGGAGATTACCGAAGAAGAATTAATTTATTGTGTAGATTGCATTAAATTTGAAATAAATGAAATGAAATCGGAAATTACAAATAAAGCAATGATTATAGGTAAATATTAAATTGCAAATGTATAATAATTCCGAAGATAAAAATTTTCAAGATTACCAGGATAGTGTTCTGCTATATAATCCTCCATATTTCTAATACCCATTGATGTATTACATTCACTACAAATAGGAATAATATTATCAAGAGTAACTGGTCCATTATTAGCTTCAGAAATTATATGTCCAGCATGAAATCTTAGTTGACTGATTACAGTATTAGTACAGCAAACACAATACGCATTTCCATTTTGTTCACCAATATATTTATTCCAAGAATCAATTCTTAATTTTTTAGGAATAGGTTTTTTCCTTTTACTAGTATTTTTTTTAATTTTATTTCCGGTTTCTTGTTCGATAATTTTAATTACCCAATCATAACCATAATCATCTAATTTATAAGTATACATTCCTAAATAAAAGTTGGTTAAGTTACATTTTTCTTGAATTTTTTTAGGTTCTTTGAATTGTTTATGTCCAGGAAAGTTTTCAAATGTCCATTGAGATATTTTAGAATTATAGCTTTCAACTAATTCTGTTAGCATTTTTATTGAATCTAATTTAAGTTCTTCAGTTAGAACTCCCAATGCTTCTTGAAAATAATTTTTATTTAAATGGGGTCTTCTAGATTTTTTACCTTTACTCCATATATCAGGATATTTTTCAAAAAAATGTTCAGCAACTTTTTCAGGTATATTTTTATCGATATGTTCTGAAAATTCTGGTAATTCGGTATTTTTATTAATTAACTTATAGTTATCTTTAATTTGATTAATATTGTCTATATTTATTAGTTCTATAACTATATCTATTTTTTTATAACCTTTATTTGTTAATGATTTTATAGAATGATATCTATGTTGACCATCTACCAAATAATATTTTTTATTTTCATGGCAATAATGAACATTTATTACTCCCAAGAAATTAAAATTATTATTAGATTTAAAATACGACTCTTGATACTCTATAATATCTTCGATTTTAGAGATATCCTTTATTCTTTGTTCATTCGGTATTTCAATTTCATATTTCATTAACAATACGTTATTGATTTTACCTATACACTTATTATTAATAGTTATTGCTTCACTAAAATCTTTATTCATTTTTTTAAAAAAATAAATGAGTAATTTTCAATTTTGATAATTATAATTTAATTAATTGTTTTAACTTTTTTATTTATAGTTTTTCGCCTTCCCTTATTTTTTACGTTTATTCCTAGATTTCTTAAATTTATTTTTTCCAATATTCTAAATTTAAATAATCCATTGGATATTCTTTGCACCATATTTGAGAATATTTACTATTTAAATAATCTTCTGTTACCTCATTCCAATTATCTACTATTAAAATAGGCAAATGACTAAACTGTTGATTCATAATACAATCAAATACAATTGGTATAACACCTAAATATAAACATTCCCACGTTCTATGACAATCCAATCCATTTCCCGGTGGGACTATGCAGAATTTATGTGAAGCTAATTCTTCTAAGTATTTTTTATATGACAAATTATTATTCACAGTTATAAATTTTTTGTTTTTAAACAATTCATATACAGATTTTCTAACATTTCTATTAGTATTTATCTTAAAATTTAGATAAAGTAGTTTAGTTTTGGCTATATTTTTATTAATTGTGTGTTCTAATGTATTTAAGTCTCCATGTTTCCATTGTGAATTGGCTATACCTATAGGTAAAGCAACTAATTTAGGATGACTAATATTTATATTCTGAGCATACCATTTTAATATTTTATTTTGATTTAAATATTTAAGATATTTAATATCAACTGAATCGTCACTATTATGTGATAATAAAATAAAGCTATTATCTAATTTATCGTATATATGTTCGAAAAAATAAGGTAATAAATGAGAATATATAAATATACTTTTACTATTATTAATTTTTTTTAGTTCTTCATTACTAATATTTTTATTTAAATCTAATATAATATAATTTGTAATAAAGTTATCAAAATTTTTGTGAAAATTTTTAATTTTATTAGTAACTAACGTTATATCTGCTAAACTTTGTAACTTTTCACCGGTTATA
>Ga0209634_1000356_pt1 | contig 35182 bp, 52 predicted proteins | sample LinPmetageLP40_FD_184043 | JGI IMG/M metagenome (GOLD analysis project Ga0209634, IMG submission 184043) | Marine viral communities from the Pacific Ocean - LP-40 (SPAdes) (version 2) | ecosystem: Environmental > Aquatic > Marine > Oceanic | place: Pacific Ocean | collected 2010-08-26 | reverse complement strand
CTGTAGTTCCTTGTGCTGCTGTAGCGTAAGCTGAAGCTGCTGTGGTAGCTGCTGTTCCTAATCCTAAAGAAGTTCTAACTGTAGCACCAGTTTCTGCCACCCAAGTAGAACCATTACCTACAATAAAGTTACTGTCTGTTTTTGCTAAACCACCCAGTGCTGTTAAGTCAGCATCATAGGCTTGTACATTACTTCCTATTGTTAAACCTAAAGATGTTCTTAAAGTATTACCAGTTTCTAATACCCATGTTGAACCATTACCAACTATTAGGCTACTATCTGTTTTATCTAGTGCAGCAATAGCGGATAAGTCAGCGTCAAAAGCTTGTACATCAGCACCTATTTCTACACCTAAATTATCTCTTGCAGTTGAGGCACTAGCCAAGTCTGACAAGTTGCTTGCTTTAGCAGCAGCGTTATCTGCTTTTGTACCCTGTGCTGCTGTTGCATATGCACCAGTTGCTGTAACTGCTGCTGTACCTAATCCTAATGAAGTCCTTGCTGTACTAGCATTTTCTAGTACCCATGTAGAACCATTGCCTACTATGAAGTTACTGTCTGTTTTAGCTAAAGCTGCTATGGCAGATAAGTCTGCGTCATAAGCTTGTACAGTAACACCAATATCTTCATCAGCAAGAAGTTGGTTCATAGCATTAGCTGTTAAAGTAACTACAATTTCACGAGTACCAGCACCCCAATTAACAGCTGATCCACCATTACTTGAAGCGTAAATTGTAGCTCGTGTTAAAGTATCTGTACTAGCATCAGTAATAACACCACGACCTATTTCGTAATCAGCTGTTCCTAAAGAATCTCTAACAAAATAATCTACTTCTTTGCCTGTACCACAAGCAGCAACAATAGTTCGCCAACCTAAAATAGCACCATCTAAATTGTATGTGCCAGTACCAGTAGTAACACTAGTTTCAGCAGCTCTGTCACCGGGAGTTGGAAGTGCCATTATGAATTACCATCAGTTAAAATAAATGTTGAAACCGTTATAGTTTGTCCTGTAATTATAGATGTAGTACCAAGTTCCATATCACCACCTCCACCAATAGCTGTAATACTACCTTGAATATGGCAAGTATTATCGCTTGAATTAATACGAAAATGAGCAGCTGTACCAGTAGCAATGGCTGTACTAGACCAAGTACCAAGTTTGGCTTTAGATCCAGAATTAGCTACTGCCAACCAATCACTAGGTAATGTTATTTGTCCTAATTGTGTTCCTGAGTTTGCTAAAGCACAATTAGCAGGTTGTGACCCTGTACGAAAATTAAGTACAGGATTTGTTCCTATATTTGTTTCTATTGCATCAAGTCTAGCATTGCGACTAGTTACACTAAGTTGTACTGCCATCTTGAACCTCTAAAAAATTATCTAGTAGTAACTTGCAACCGACCTGAAAATTCAGATTTATCTTTTTGTGCTTTAAGAAGCTCTCTAGACTCTTTGTACATAGCAGCATACTTTTGTTCTTGTTCAGTATCTTTCATAAACACAGCAGCTTCTAGTATTGCTGAATACAATATTAATTCAGGGGCGTATTGACTAAACCAATTAATTTCTACAGAACTAGAAATAAATTCTAATTCTTGGTAATAAACTAAATCAACTGATACGCCTGAAGTAGGCTCAGGGCCAAACTCAAAATTACCAGCTACAGTGTCAAACACTTGTGGCCCCGGTTCATCTTGAAGTCTTTTAGTTTTAACGTCAGCGTAACTACTTCTATACACAGGCCAAGCCGATTGACCATCATAGGCAATCATTTCTTTAACATCTAAAAGGCTTGTTGGTATTGCTGATCGACCTGCTGTAATTACTAAAGAAGGGTCTAGAACTTCCATTGGTGGGACTCTAACATCCCTTTGGATTCTACGTTGTCCTAGTATTATAAAATCTTCTGTATTATCCGTGATGCTTGAAGCACCTACTCGGTTAATCCATTTGTTAACAGCTGCACTAATGTTTGTATAATTACTTAACATTAGGTTGGTCTCCATAGTTTAGATGAATTAGTTTTTAATACAGGAAAATCTTTTTCAATAATTTTTTCTAATCTTTTTTTTTCTGTAGGGTCATTACTAAAACAATCAAGATTATATTCTTTAAGTAATTTGTGTTGTATAATTGGGGGTATACTAAATACTTTATGAAATTTAGTTTTTCCAGAAAAACCTTTTGTAGCATTAGCACCTTTTTTACAATTGTTAATTAAAGCTTTAAGATTAGCAGATCGATGACAAACAATATTATTGTTTTCATCAAAATACCATTTTTTAGTTTCACCTGTCCAAGGATCATATTCTGTTTCGCGTAATAACACTTAAACTCCTGTAAAAATAAGGGGGCGAACCCCCTATTTCTTATCGGTTATGTTCTACTAATATGTAATCTACATCTGCTGTAGCAGCGGCAGAGTTTGATCCGTCACCATTAATAAATACAGTAAAAAATAGATTAGTACTTGCAGCAGCTACCCCTACACTTAGTGTTTTAACTACAACACCATCTATAGAAAAAACTCCTTGAGTGCCAGTAGAATTAACTTCACATCTAAGTACTTGGTAAGTTGCATTAACCGGAGCAACACCAGTAGTGTTTGAACCAGTATCGTCTGTATTACCAGAAACACCGACAGACCACCATTCTTTGGTTGTCATAGCTGTGTCAAAAACAAAACCAACAGCATTACTAGCATTAGTTGTAATAGTAGTTCCAGAAACAGAAACTGGCTCTTCAAGAGTAGTAACATCTGTAAAACCAACAAAAGCAGAACACTTAGTAATGTCAGTAAGATTAATACGACACTCAAAAGCTAACCCACCTTTGTTTACTTGTACTGGTACAGCTAAACAAACTTGAGAACCATCTACTGCTGCTGTTCCATCACCATCTCCAGCAGTTGCTCTAAGAACACCACCTTCTTGAATATTAATAGCAGGGTCAATAGCTAGGTTATCAGAACCAGCGTTAAAAATAAAAGGAGAATCAGCTTCTACAATTGCAAGTTCAAGAAAATCGTGGAAAGACTGAAAAGTAGAATTAGGAGCAAGTTTATTAAACTGTTCCCTCATATTAGCTGGGTCGCTAAGAACTTGACCCAGTTTAATCGTTTCAATAGGCATTATTTATTCCTCTAAAGGTCAGGGGGGCTAACCCCCCATTCCAGATTAATTAAGCAGTAGTCAAATCTGCTACAATACCACTAGACTTCTCATTACGAGCTTCTAGGCAATATTCAACAATAATTTGACGTTTCTCAGCATCACCAGTTGCAGCAATTTCTTTAGTTTTCATGTCACGTAAATACGCAACTGCAAACTTAGATTTGTTGTAAACTAGTGCATCACGTGTACGAGAAAAACGGCTAGGGACAATCCTAAGATCACCGTAATCGCTCTTGTAAACGTCAGCAGCAGAGATAATGCTTTCAGCAGCAACATTGTGGTCAGTAGTTGAAGCACGACCAGTGAAGCCATTCATTTTACGTTTGTTAAAAGAACCTACTAAAACAGTGTCAGCGAACTCACCTGAATTAGTAAAAATACTATCAACAACAGCTTCTAACATAGCTTCAGTAAAAACACGTTGTGTACCATCAGTACGAGCATCTGCACCTGTACCAGCTGGGTCTGCACCGCCTGAGCCTTTAGAAGTATTACTTTTAATGTAAGACTGTACACTTGCAGTTTCACGAGCAGCAGAAGCACTACCAACGGCTTTAGCATTGTTCAAGCCAACTAGTGCGTGTTCCATGTCACGTTTCAACTCAAGTCCACGTTTCATCATCTGGTAGTTCATCTCACGATCACGGCCAGCACGATCAGTTGATTCAAGAGTACCAGAGACCATTGCGGTCTTAGTTCCAATTTGACAAAAGTTAGCTAGTCTAACAGTAGCAGTAGCAGGAGAAAATGAAGCATCTGCCCCTTCAACTACTTTGTTATCTGTAACAGCGTCAAGGTTATCGGTTTGCCATTCATGAGTAGTGCTTTTAGCTTTCGCTTTAGGGGCCATACTTAAAAATGGAGTTGTATCAGGCTCTACGTTATAAATAATGCCTGAAAGGTCTTCTCTGATACCAACACTATCATAGGTATCTGTGGCTGTTGAACTCATAATATTTCCTCAATGTAGCCTAGCCATTCATGATATTCATTGCTTGTTCAAGTGTAATTCCACCCGGTTGTTGTAACGAATCCATGTCAGCTTTTGCTTTTCGGGCTTGCGCAGTTGTTTTACTTGCAGCACCCTTGGTTTTAATTGATTTTTTGACTGTTTTAGCTTTTGCTGCACCAGTCGCTAGTTTGTTTTGGTATTGGTTGAAACGAAATGCATCAACTAATGCCCTGATTTGACGATGGTCGTAAATAGTGTAAAGTTCGTCTGTTGTAAAGCCATAAGCTTCAGCAGCATGTTTTGTAGCATCACTTAAAAGGGTTGAACCTTCTTCGTTTAGCTCAGGTAGTGCAACAGTTAGTTTACCCATTTCTTCAGCGCGTACACTTTGTGCATATTCATTGTTTTCAGCTGTTACTTCTGAACTAACTTCCTTTTCTTTTTGGGATGCTTGTTCATAAGCTAATTTAGCAGCTTCAAACTCTGACTTTTTTTCGTCAAATTCAATGGGGTCTTCTTTCTGTAGAACTTCCCAGTCCACATTAACAAACTTGGATAGTTTTTCGCTTGACGCAACTTTGTAGTCTGATATACTTTTTAAGTACTCGTTTTTTAATTCAAGTACAGCATTTTTATCAGCAACTAGTGCTTTGCGTTCAGCTGCAACTTCTTGTGTTACTTTAGTAAATTGACTTTGACGCATGTAGCCTTTCTTAGCTTCTTCTACATCAGTAATTACAATTTCTTCATCACCATTAGCGATTTTAAAAAGAAAATCTTCTTTTTCGTCTTCATCACCCTCTTCTGATTCTTTTTCATCATCTGGTTGCTCTTCTTCAGAGTCCTCTGATTCAATTTTCTCTTCATTGGTTTCGACCTGTTCGGTCTCTTCTTCTTTATCAGTTATAGTGGCTACACTGTCTGATTTTTCTTCTGGCTTGTCCATAAAGTCCAAAGCCTCATCGATTCCTGTAAAAACAGGTTGATCGTTGTTTTCCATTTTATTCTCCAGTATATATTTTTTCTTGGAATTGTTTTTCTTTTGGTTCTTCTAGTTTTGATAATTTATCTGCTAATGTAAAAATTAACCCTTGTACATCACGGTAAGGTAACGCAGACAACTCTTCAAGTATAGCAAGTCCTTCATCTCTTGTAATTTCAATCATTTTCAAGTTTACTCAGTCTTTTGGATTCTTGTGACCAACTTTCAAACTTAGAGTTTAATGTTCTTAATGATCTAAGTTGTCTTACTATTGACATAGCACATTCAGAATCATCTGTTTTTAAACCATCAAATCCAAGATGTAAACAATCATACATGTCTTGTATACATTGTACGTAAGACTTAGAACTAAGTAGTACAGAAGCTCTTTGACCCCTTTCTATTAACTCATTGTTAGTGAGTAATTTTTCCTTTTTGTTCATCTTCGTCCCTCAACGCATCGTCTAAAATTGCACAAGAAAAAGCAGAAAAACTACTAGCTGCTTTTATACGTGATTTTTTACCAACTGTTAAACACAAAGACCCAGTACCTTGATCGTCTTCAAAAACGCCTCCAAAATACATTAGTTCACCTGACTGTATACTTTCTTTGGCTAATGTAAAAAAACTTTCTAGTTCATCTAGGCTATCTTGTATTTTAGTGTTTTTAATGTTTACTACATCTCCCACTTATTACTCCTAGTCTGAACCTACTTTAACTGCTCTGTTTTGTGTTGATTCTAGTTGAAGTTCAGCAATTTTAAATTCATTATCGTCTTCGTGTTGTTGTATTTTAAATTGAAGTTCCATTTCTTCTATTTCAAGTCTTTTAGCATTAATCTGTAATTCCATGTCTTTTTGTTCAACTTCTTTTTGTTTGAATTGCATTTCTGCTTGTAGTTTTTGTTCTTCTATACTTGGCCCCTCGTCAGTATTATCTGATTCAGGTTTAGTAAAGAATTTATTACCATCTTTACGACCAGCTACTTTAGCTTTTTCCATTGCTAAATTCCAAACATTAGTTGGTTTAATAATTGTACCTAATCCACCACCATTTACAATACTTTGTACAGTTTGTTCAATTTGTTGCATTTGCATCATTTGTTGGTTTTTTGAACCGTTACCAATACCTACAGTAACATTCATATCATAGCGATTACGCCACTCAGATGGATTAATTGCAATAAACTCACCGTTATTGTTACGAACCTTTCGGTCAGGTGTTTCATGCTGTAAACCAATTCTGTGTATACCAAGCATTAAATCTTTAAGGCCAGTTTCAGCAAATACACGAGCTATAAGCTCTAATTTTTGTTCAGCTGACGACATAACTAGTTCAGCTGTACTAGCAGCAGTGTTAGAGTTGAACATCTTAGGATCAAGCCCTTGTCCACGCTCAGAAACACCTGATCTACGCTCTGCTAAAGCATCAGCATACCCTAGTACCTGAAATGCTGATTGATCTAATTGGGGTGTAGGAAGAGCTTCTACAGCCCCTTGGAAATTCATTCGCACAATGCCAGCTGGTGAACTAGACATAAGATCATCAAGGTTAACTTGACCATCTACTACACCAAAACGACCATTGTTTATTCTTTCTTGGTTATCTAGCAAATTACGAGTTACTTTAGATTTAAGTAACTGTATATCCATAATAGGGTCAGCAGGAGAACCACCTACATGGCGGTGTGGTACAATAATTGGTGACCAAGAGTATATTTGCGCTTCTGAGACTTCGTTTTCTTCAAGAATAGTGTCTCCAACACGAAAAAATTGCCACAGTTCGTCAAGACCATCACCATTCATGTCAACACGTAAGTATTCTTCTTTTAAAAGAACTTCTCGACTAGATCCTAGCTCAAAACTTTCTTGTTTTAAACCATCAGAAATTTCATCATGACGATCATGGTACAAAGTGTTAGTTATTTGTGATTCATCTTCAATATCATCATCAATATCAAAACCCATAGCTCTAATTTCAGATATTCTACGTTTAGCATGGTGTGCAACGTATCTAGCTGAAACAATATCAGTATCACCTTCTGAAATTCTAATTTCTTCAGGTGGAACATTAGATATAACAGTTCTATCGCGACCAGTAATACGAGAAATAGAAACGGTTACTAATCCGTCATCTTGTTCCAGCACTTCAACGTCACCTTCAAAATCTTCGCCTAAATCACCTAGTAACTTAGCTACTTGTTCTTCTGATTGGTTTTCGTATTCATCAAAAGTAGGTTCAGCAGTCTCACGCAAAGCTTTAACGTAACCAACTTTGTTCATTAAACCGTCTTTTAACCAATTGTACCCAATTTTAAATCCGGGGTTGTCACGATAAAAGACCCAATTAACGTATTCAGTTTCTTGGATAGCTGATTCAATATCATCTTCGTCTTCTGGATCAAATATAACGGCTTTATCTGAGCTAAAGAAAATTTTAACTAAATAAGGCATAACTGATTCAATAGTTTCGTATACTTCACGAGTAATAAAACGTGAACGTCCAACAATTTCATTACCGTACGGCTTACCGTGGTAATAATCGTTTAATTTTTCTATGCGTTCAGATAATAACCCATCATGTGCGCCTATACTAGCTTCTGACTCATTTCTTAAACGAGTTAACAGTTCTTCACTATTCATTTTATTGGCCACTAAACAATCCCTCTAGTTTTAACAGGTAGTGCTTGACCTGAATATTTGTTATTAGCATCTGATTCAACTCTCGTTTTAGCGTACAATGAACGTGATTGAAAAGCATAACGTGTGCTTGACATAAGGTCATCAACCAACGCTACAATTTTACCATCTTGTCGATGGTACATACCTTTTTCTTCAAACCATTGGCCACAAGTACTAAACACTTTAAATTGTCCGTTTTGCATAGCTTGTAACAAAGCATTAATACCGGGTTCAATTTTAATATCACCTTTTCCCTTATCACCGGGTGCAGGTGGGTTTCTAAAATGGTCAATTGTCATATTAACACCTTGAGCGCGGTATTGATCAGCTAAATTATTACCTGAACCTTTCTCATGAGACATACCATCATGAGGCCACACACAAGGTATCCACTGTCCTCTTCCTTTTATAGCAGGAGCGTGTTGTTGTGCTGTCATTTGAGCTTGTCTGTACTCAGCGTACAAATAACATATATCAGCTTCTCTATCCCAAGCAATCCATACAGCTGCTGTAGGGTGATCCCAACCAAAGTCAACACCACATATTCTGGGCCAGTAATCAGGTAATTCAAACGGCTCAATCATAATATCTGCATCACGTATACCAGCAAATACCATGCCTGAACCAAACACTGGTTCTCCCCTAGTTCTCATTTTAGCTTCATGAGGTGGGTACTGAGCTAATAATTGCATCTTTCTTTCTTCTGAAAGATGTGGTGCATCGTCCCAAGTGGCTTGTAATAGCTTTTGACCGGGACGTATATCATTCATGAACTGATGTATAACTGACGTAACACCATCTTCTGGTGTAAATGTCATCATTACAATACCATTAGTGGCTACTGTACGAGTGATACACTGAGTATAGATACCTGAATCGGGTTGCTCATCAAGCCAAACCCAATCCATTGGGCGGCCCATATATTTAGCTTCACCTTGTTCATAAGCTTTAAAATCAAGCCGTGATACACCGTTTTCTCTATCTGTGTCAAGATCATAATGTTTTACCAGTACTGTTTGTACTGCGTTAGGAACTTGTGGTTTACGTGTAGTTGATACTATATCAAGCCTAGGTATAAAACCAGCACCTTGATCTTTTTCATTACCGGGATCACCTAATAAATTAGCTTGTAAAATGTCACGTGTAGTTTCTGTTGAAACCCCACAAGCCCATGCTTTAATAGGGTTTTTAAATTTGTGACCTTTCCACCAACTTGGGTATTTTCCGGTTAAGTGACAAGCTGTTATATAAGCACCAGTAGTAGTTTTACCTATTTGGTTAGCACACATAGCTAATATTTGTGCATGATCTTTAGTACTATTAGCTAAATTTTGTTGCCATTTATAAGTTAAATTTCCCCAAGAAACAATTTTGTTGTACTTAGTGCGTGATTCCTTCTCTTGAAGCAAACGCATTAATCTTTCTTGGCTCAATTTTTTGCCAACTTAACAACATTACTTGGTAACTCTTTTTGTATTCTTTTTATTTCAGCATCTATTTCTGCGTTAGAAAGGCTTCTTTCATCATTAATATTAACTCTTGTTTCAATTGGTACATCGTACCCAGCACGATTTAAGTAGTCTTTAGCAGCATTTAAACGAACAGCTGGTGAAACGTCTTTGTCTACCATAATTTCACGAACTACGTTAAACGCTACTACAGCCCCATCACCAATTTTCATATCAACACGTTCAGTGATAATTTTTTCTAACGATAAAAACAAGGCTCTAGCATTAGCTGTCCAACCACGACCTTCTACAGAGTATCCAGCTTTTTCAAAAGCTTCTTTTCTGTCACCTAGTTTAATGTAAGAATCTACAAACAACTGTTTTTTAGGAGCAAGGTCTTCGTATTTCAATCTGGAGAATTCTCTTTAGATTTAACTTTTAACGCTACAGGTTTAGTTTTAAGTTTAGATGGCATTTCAAGAACATTACCACAAGTGCTATCAGTATCAATAATCTTTGGTTTATTGCCACCGTGTTGTTGTACACAGTCTTCTAAATCTTGTAAAGAACAACCTTTGTCTTGAGTAGCTACTAGAACACCATCTTTGTAAATACCTTTTACGGAGTTTTTACCGTGTACTATTGTAATTGTACTCATTGATTTACCCTTTGCTTTAGTTGTGCTAGTTCACGAATAGACGCAACAAAATTTGCAACACGAACTGGGGTTTGTTTATTCCAATCTGATAGTTTTCCTGACCCTTCTGAGGTGTTTTCAATTTCTTGAATAGCTGATTCGTAGTTACCGTTTTTTAAGTGTTCATATGCTGTAGGGAACTTTTCAGTCCAAGAAGTGCCTAGTTGAAAGTTAACTGAGGTTAACGCTGGTATTAAACTAGGAGCTTGTATTTCTTGTGCTTGATCGTAAGCAGCTTTAGTGGCTTTGGCTGAATCAGCCTCAAACCAATTATTTCTAATTTCTTCTGGTACTACAGTTCCTTCAGGATAAAGTTTTGCTTCTTCTGGCAATAACTTGTGTCCTATCCCAGCGTGTAGTATACCTAACGAATCAAGATAAGATTCTTCTTTGTTACCTTCACTTATTACAAGTTCATCTTGTATTTGTTTTTTAAAAGTTTGGCGCATTTCTTCATTAGGATCTTGTTTTAATAAACCGGGGGCTTGTACAGGGGATTGCATTGGTTGTACAAGAGGTTGTACAAGAGGTTGTGCTTGACTTAAAAGACCTTGGTTTTGCATGTATGTATTCATAGCCCGATTATACCATATATTAAACGAAATAACGATAAAAACATTACCCCTAGGTAATATCCTTAAAAGTTTTAAGTAATATTTTAATAACTTAATTTTAATTAAATTTTATTTATAGTTTTGTTGTTATTAAGTATTAAGTAACTACTTAGACAATTTATTTAGCATTTAGTTCAACAAAAAACTAACTTATTTAGGTTAATGTACCAAGGTAAAGCACTTTGGTTAATTTCCTGTCGGGTGTTTGGGGTGGACAACTATATTTCTTTTACCTACAAATCTTTGGGGGGTGGGGTCAACATCCTAGGGCCTGTAGTATCTACAGCAATAGTGAGTACTAACTAACTAATAGACGGCATATGCAAGCAAGTTTGCTTGGCGTGGCGTGTGTATGTATGAGCGTGGTTATCCCAACCAACAACATCTACATTCATTGAAGCTATGATTATATTATATTCATAAATATAACTTATTGATAAATATTATATATCCGGTGTATGTCGTTAAGTAATAACAGCAAAGAATTACTTAATTAAATAAACAACTTTAATCAGTTGTATACATTTCTGCGCAATTTAATAGCAATTTTAGGAGGTTTATATTTATGTACACAATTGTATTAGTTACATGCTTAAAGTTGATAAATGAGGCCTTATAATGTTTGATGAATACAACTCCCGGAATTTATTAGTTTTGTGAATACCACCCCGGACCTGTCGCAGCGATCTTTATATATGTTTGCAACCACTACAATTGTTGCTATAATCGAGACAACAACAACTAAAAGGAAATATATTATGAACACTCAAACATTACGTGGAACAGTAACAGGTATTAAACGCCTAGCTAATAGCTACAACGGAAACCCTAACTTTAAAATTATATTAACAGACAACAACGGACACGAATTAATAATAGGTACAATCAACGACAGCATGGTGAATCACAGAGTGTCTGATGTAATGCTAAACCAAGAAGTAGAAATGAAAGTAAAAGTAAATAGACGCACTACCAAGCTACTGGACGCAAAGCCAACAGACGAACAAAGAATGGCTTATGACTTAGAGTGGTATGCCACACAAGTTCAATCAATAATTAAAACAACAGAAGCATAACTAAAAGAAATTGGAGTAATAACATGCAAAATGGAATAAATGTATTAAGTCTGTTCGATGGGCTATCGTGTGGCAATATCGCATTAGAGAGAGCAGGAATTAAAGTAGGTCAATACTTTGCTAGCGAAATTGACAAGTGGGCTATTCAGATAGCTAATAAAAATTATCCCAACATTATACAACTTGGGGACGTAACTAAGTTTGATGAAACTAAGTTGCCTAAAATCGATCTTTTAATAGGTGGTTCACCTTGTCAAGGTTTTAGCTTTGCCGGCAAACAATTAAATTTTGATGACCCAAGAAGCAAACTATTTTTTGTATATGTTTACATGCTAAAACAATTAAAACCAAAATACTTTTTATTAGAAAATGTAAGAATGTCTAAACAATCCCAAGATGTCATATCTGAACACTTAGGTGTTCAACCTATTAAAATCAATTCTAGCTTAGTAAGCGCACAAAATAGAGTTAGACTGTATTGGACTAATATACCCAATGTGACCCAACCTGAAGACAAGGGTTTAAAGCTAAAAGATATCCTTGAAATTGATGGCTATGTTGATCGTGATAAGTCTCATTGCCTAGACGCTAATTATTTTAAGGGTGGCAATCTAAAGTCATACTTTGAGAAACACCGCAGACAATTAGTCTTTAGTGATAACGGTTTGTGTCACGTTGGTGATGCAGATATAAAAGCTAATCAATCAACTAAGCGTGTCTATCATCCAGACGGCAAAGCCCCAACCCTCACAACGATGGGTGGTGGTCATAGAGAGCCAAAAGTTTTATGTGGAGCATTGCGAGGTAGATACAAAGCTAATGGTAAAACTGAACAACAACTAGAACTCAGAAAAGACTCCAAGACTAATAGCTTAACGACAGTACAGAAAGATAATTTAGTAGTTAAAGAACAGCAATTGACTTATAGGAAATTAACAACATTAGAGTGCGAGAGACTGCAAACTATTAGTGATGGATATACTGAGGGCGTGAGCAATACACAGCGTTATAAAATGCTAGGAAATTCTTGGACAGCCGATATCATAGCTCACCTATTTAAGGGTATTAAATAAAGTCTACTGATGATTGGCTTAGGTAACCATGAAAGCCCAGCAATGGGCTATAGATAACCTTAAATAATGGAGTAATACCATGAGCGATAAAATGACAGAAATAAACAAACAACAAGCAGTTATTATTAGAGAATTAATGGAAACAGTCCTAAAACCTGCCTTATTAGAAAAAGGTTTAAAGATTCAGAGGCTAGGAAACGCAACATATGACGGTGAAAGCATTACCTTTAAAGGTATGTCTATTGCTTTACTAGATGCTCCAAAACCGCACGAAAAAGCCCTCCAAAATGAATTAGAAGCAAGACGCACTCATAAAGATATTGAGGGTTTGTATGGTGCTGTTTTAGATCAAAGCAAAATAGCCAATTTACCCAAGCTTGGGCAGGTTGTTTTGGTTGGTTACAACCCTAAAGCAAGAAAGCGTCCTTTTATGATTAAACAACTATCTACTAAGAAATTTTACGATCTAACAACTGAAGGAGCAGAGCAACTTTTTGCAATGTAATTAAAAACCTATGAATAATTAAACAATAGAGGGTTAAAAAATGATTAGTCAATATCAAAGAATAACTTTAAAAATAGGTGGTGAATTTTGCACTGATAAGGATTTTATAAAAGAGGCTAGAAAGCTATTAAGTGAGCGAGGCAAGTCTTATGAATTCCGCACTGATCGCCAAGCGTGGTTAAGACGAGGTTTAAAATACTTATCTGATAGTAGGGCTATATTTATTAACAATAAACTATAAGAGAGGCTTAAAAAATGGAGAGTAAAAAATGATTAGTCTTAAAAATATAAAAGTTTACGAGGGAATGAGCGAAGAAACACACTGTTTTGAAGCGAATTTATATGTTGATAATAAAAAATTAGGGAGGGTATCTAACAGTGGTAGAGGTGGCTCTAACAATTACGATTTTCATTGGAAAGAAGAAGAGAAATTAGATGATTGGTGTAAGAATAACCTGCCCAAATATAAATCTCCCTTTGATGATGAAGAATGCCACCATAATTTAGAAACTTACATTGGTGATTTACTTACTAATCACCTAGAGCAAAAGGATTTAAAGAAGTTAATTTCTAGTAGTGTTGTGGTTGTAGATGATAATTGCTCCTCAGGAGAAGCTTATCGTTGGAATTTTTCTAAATATAAAGGCACACCGAAGACAATGCTTTTAAACAATATTAAACGGGTAATAGACAAAGATGAAGAAATGATTAACCCTATTATTTTAAACTCTTTGCCATTCGATACAGCATTTAAAATTTTTTATAATTAAACACTCTACAACGAAAAAGGCTCATTTAATGGGTCTTTTTTTATGCCTATGTTTGGTATTACTCGACTTTATAAAATGCTTAGAATCGCATTGTATGGCTTCGTATTCTAAAAATTATAAGCTTTATAGATGTTATTAGTGCTATTAGCGTTATTATAAAATTTAAACAATAAAAATTATTAATCTTTATTAGACTAAAGCTTATTTTTTTAATATAGTCTTAAATGGTATTAATAAAGGAACTAATTATGCAAGATTATAAACATTTAAAATTAAACGAACCAAGGCCAGCAAATAAACTAATGTACTGGCCGCCAATTGTAGTTGTTTTTATTATGACAATTGATTCTATAAGTTTTTAAAAGAGGGTTATTATGAATAAATTAGGTTATGTAACTACTACCCCGGGGACATTACAAAAAGCATTCGGTGAGCCTGAAATATTAAATGGTGATACTAGTCTATGGTATTGGGCTAAGTTTTATGATGAGGGTAGACTTATTAGGGCATATGTTTATCTACTCAATGAAGCTAATGCTATACCTAGGCACAACGAATTATTTAAATTTAGTGTAGGCGGTGATAGTGATGCTTTAGATTATGTTTATCAAGCTATTGAGAAAGCTAAAGAGTTATGAACGTAGACCCGAACAGGACTCAATGGAAAGTTGGGATACCTTTGATGATTCTGGAATATCCAAATCACGCTGAACTGGCACATCTTAGCCAGAGAATTGCTGATATAATAATTTTGAGGATGTTGGCTAATAATAACAAAAGGAAAAAATAACATGGATTTAAAAGATTTGACTGAGTTAGAGCGCAAGGTGTTTATTAAACTTCTTTTGGGATGGGATAATGAGCAACTTACTGATCATTTAAAAGGTAAAAGAGGTAACATTAAACAGGTTGTAAATAGTATTTTTAAGAAATTTGGTGTACATTCAAAGCCTGAATTACTGGCTAGGTACATGCATAATATTGTTATTTAAAGAAAAGAGAGGGAACTATATGGATGGCGACAAAGATTTATATGATGTTGTATTGTATTCAATAGAAGATAAAGTTAAATATCTAAAAAAAGTTTTAAACCTTTCTCAAGCTACTGAATACATAAATAATCATAAAACTATTTTACATACTATGATAGGTTTAGTACCACATAATGAAGGAAAAGAAGATATTAGATAATAAAAATAAAGGCAAATTTTTAATTAACTTACTAAGAAGGGGATGACCATGACAACTGAAGAAATGGCTTTAAATCATTATTTAGCAAGCCCGGAGGGTATAGACTACGTTGAAGGTGTTAATGATTATATAAATACCGGATGTTTTAACGAAAACAAAAAACAATCCAGCCATTACGGAACTGGTTTTGCTGATAGCTATGCAAATTCTCAAAGGCCCTCTGCGATGGATACTGTTTATAAACGATTTCATTACGGAGAAGGATAATGGCTAGAGATTTTTGGAACGGTGACGATTTAGAATATGAACAATTTTATGATGAAAATTGTGAAGATGCAAAAGAAGATGTGTTGACAGATATAATAAAAGACAGAAAAAAATTAATATATTTGTTAGAAGACACAGATTATTTTGAAGACATGCTTAATGCTAAAATTAGTCTTTTATTTAAAGAAAGGGGTTTTAATGAATGAAAAAATTAACAAAAGCTAAACAGGAAGTTTTAGTGTTTATGTTGTTAGGCGACTCATACGCTGAAATGGCCCTAAAGTGCAATAAGACTGAGCAAACTGTAAGAACTACGGCTGCTAGGATCTTTAAGCATTTTGGCATTAAATCAGGCACTAACGGAGGCGGTAGACATCAGGTTATGGCTATGTACATAGACCAAGACAAGTTACAAGCTGAAATTAATAAAATGATAAGCTAGTGGTGGCTTTATGTTTGAACTAATAATTATTGTAATTCTTAACAAAAATATTCAAGTGGCAAGCTTTGAAGTAGAAGCTTGTCCGCTTGTATCTGAAATAGAGAGTTTAAAAGAAGAATTTAAAGTTAATGAAATAGTTTATGTTTCTTGTGATTATAAAAACAAGAAAGTTTCTTTTTAGTACTCTTAGTTATTCTTAGTATTTAATTATTTAAATTTTATTTTACTAAGAATTACTAAGAAGTTATTAAGTTATTATGTTTTATTGGACAATAACAACTTATTAAAGTTCATTATTTTTTATCGTTATTTTTAATGAACTAATGTTTTATATTATTGTCGTAATAAGTACTAAAAATTAGAATCTTATATTAATGATGTTTAATTAAACAAGCCGGGGGTAAAGAATGGAACGAGGCACACCGTTATATAAGGTCAACTGTGTCGACTGTGGAAGCAGCGATGCCAAGCAAATATTTGAAAAACAGGATGGTAGTACTAACAGTTATTGTTTTGCATGTGAGAAATTTGACCCTATGACTAACGATATAGCACCTATAAAATCTGTACCTGTAAAACCTAAAATTTTTAATTTAAACGATTATAGTAAATTACCTTCTGCTGATATTTCGGACAGGGGTTTAAAAAAAGAAACAGTTGTTTTGTTTGGCGTAAAGTTAGAGTTTGATGAAGCAACTGGTAAGATAAGCAAACATTATTATCCCGACACCAAGCAAGGAAAGGTTACAGGCTATGAGGTGCGTTCAGTTGCAGATAAACTATTTTCTAGTTTAGGAGATAGGCGTGGTGCTGTCGATCTATGGGGTCGTGAAATAGCTTTAAAGAATGGCTCTAATAAGCTGTTTATTACTGAAGGCCGTTGTGATGCTATGGCTTTGTATCAGTGCATAGTTGAAAACACAGCACCGAAATATAAAAATTATTTGCCTTCTGTTGTTAGTCTTACACGTGGTGCGTCAGGTGGTCATAAAGATATTATAAACAACCGTAGTTTTATTGAGAAGTATCGAGAAGTAGTACTAGTTTTGGATAACGATAAAGCTGGAGAAAAAGTGACTAAAGATATATTAAAATCTTTTCCAAGTTTTAAAGTTTGCAAGCTTCCACTTAAAGATGCTAATGATATGTTATTAGCCGGTAGAGGCAAAGAGTTATATCAAGCAGCGGTTTGGGATTCTACGATACAGCGTCTAGGGGAAACTATTTTAGTTGATGATGCTTTGATTGAGGCAGCATTAGTTCGCCCGGTTATGGGCCTTAGTTATCCTTGGCCCAGCCTAGACCGCCTTACCTTCGGCATACGCGAATCAAACATAGTTATTCTGGGTGCAGCACCAAAGCAGGGAAAAAGTGAATTTAAGAATCAGCTAGTACACCATTTAACTATGTTTCATGGTAAAAAGGTTGGGGTGTATGATCTTGAAGCACACCCCATTAAAACACTTAAACAAGTGGCTTCAAAGGAAGCTAAAACTAATTTTTTAAAGCCTGACAACGTGTACTGTGATGACCTTCTTAGGGATACTTTGAATAAGTTCAAGGGAAAAATCTCTTTGTATGACAGAGCCGGGTCAAGGGTCTGGGAAGATATTCGTGTAGCTATTGAAGAACAATATTTATTAGACGGTATACAACATTTTTTCTTAGATCCATTAAGTGCATTAGTTTCTAGGCTTACTTCTTCAGAAGGCAATGATGAACTTAATTTAATTTTAACGGATATGGCTGATCTTGTTAACAAGTACCCAATTACTATTTTTGCTTTTACTCATTTAAATCCTAAAATGAAGGGTGCAAAATCTCATGAAGAAGGTGGCAAGGTTTTGAGTTCAGAGTACAGCGGAAGCAGGGCTTGCGAGAAATGGAGCAATCTGGGCCTTGGAATTGAGAGAGACCGCAGTGATGCTTGCCCAGAGGAAAAACGAAACCACAGCAAACTGAAGATATTGTACTGTCGTGACTGGGGAAACTACGGGTCTGTTGATATGTTCTACAACACAGAAACTACTGAATATCTTGAACCAAAACGGTTTTAGTAAGGAATACTATGATCCATGTTATAGATATAGAATGTGACTCGTTAACACCTACAGTAATACACTGTATGGTTGTAGGCTCGGAGTCTTTTACTGAGTACAGTGCAATGAAAAAGTTTTTACTTGCTCTAACTAAAGAAGACCGTATTGTAGGTCACAATTTTATTCGTTACGATTTAGTAGCTTTGCAAAATATACTTAATATAAAAATAAAAGCTAAAATTGTAGATACCCTAGCACTTAGTTGGTATTTATACCCACATAGAAACAGGCATGGTTTAGAGTCTTTAGGTGTTGAGTTTGGTATACCTAAGCCAAAAGTTCTGGATTGGAAATCTGCACCTGTTTCAGTGTACGTTCACCGTTGCACAGAAGACGTTAAAATTAATACTATGCTCTGGGAACGTATAACAGCCTTTTTGACGGAGTTATACGGAGAAGAAGCATACTGGCCCTTGGTGGATTACCTTAGTTTTAAAATGCATTGCTCGGCCTTACAAGAGCATAACAAGTGGAAGCTAGATGTGCCGGCTGCTAAAGCATTACTTTCTGAGTTAACTGAAAAGCAGCAAGAAGCTTTAACATTACTTCAAAAAGCAATGCCAGATGTACAAGTATTTCGTAAAGTCTCTCGACCTAAAAAACCTTTTAAGACTGATGGAAACCTTTCATCTACAGGTAAGAAGTGGGATGCAATCTGTACTAAATTTAATATTGATTTTAACAGTGAACAAGAACACAAAATAGAAAATGGTTACAGTCCACCTAAAGCTACTAGTCCTATTCAAATTAAGAATTGGTTAAACAATTTAGGGTGGAAACCTATTACATTTAAGTATGTTGATGATGGTGAAGATGAACGCGGTTATTCAAAGAAAAGAGCAGTGCCTCAAATAAAAAAAGATGATGAATTATGCAACAGTGTAATTAAATTAGTTAAAGAACACCCTGAACTTAGCCATTTAGAAGACCTAGGTATAACTAGTCACCGTAAAGCATTAGTATCCGGGTTACTTAAAGCTGAAGTAGATGGGTTTGTTGTAGCTGCCGTACAAGGGTTTACAAACACCCTTCGTTTTAAACATCAAGTCTGCGTTAATCTTCCTAGCTCTCGTAAAAAATATGGTTTACAAATAAGGTCGTTACTTACAGCTACGGAAGGCAACGAAATATGTGGTTCAGACATGCAATCCCTTGAAGATCGAACTAAGCAATCTCTGATGATGCCATTTGATCCGGATTACGTGGCCCAGATGAATGTTCCGGGGTATGATCCACATTTAGACATTGCTGTTGAGGCTGGTTTTTTAACACAAGAACAATCCGATGCTTACAAGCAAGACGATTTTAGTAAAGATACTAAAGAATATCTATCAGCCCAGAGGTTTAAAGGTAAGACTACTAATTATGCTAGTACTTACAAAGCTGGTGCAGAAACTATAGCTAGAGGTGCTGGAGTTTCTTTGTCAGAAGGTAAAATTCTTAAAGATGCTTATTGGTCTCGTAACTGGAGTTTAAAAGCTATTGAAGAAGACCAAATTACTAAACAAGTTAACGGCATGACTTGGTTGTTGAACCCAATTTCTAAATTTTGGTATGTGCTTAGAAACTCTAAAGATGTTTTTAGTACTCTTAATCAAGGTATGGCCACGTATTGTTTTGACAAGTGGTTGCAACAAATTCTTAAAAAAGATGTAAAACTAATAGCACAATTTCACGATGAAATTATTATTGAGATACCTAAAGGGTACAGGAAAGGTGTTACTAAATATCTTAAAGAATGCGTACAACAAGTAAATCTAGAACTGGGTCTTAATAGAGACTTAGATATAGACGTGGAATATGGAAATAATTATTCTGAAATCCACTAATTTGACCTGCTGTATTAATAATGATACAGTTCCAAAATACAACTAAAGGAAAATATTATGGCTATTAAAAGAACTGGTGAAGTAAGTAAAAAGAACGATCTTGAACCAATACCTAATTTAGGTGCTGGTGAACATGAAGGTCGGTTGCGTTACGTTGCTGACTTGGGTTTACACACTAATGAATACAAAGGTGAGGTTAAGCCTAACGTGCAAAAACTTGCTTTAGGTATTGAAATTGTTGGTGAAACAATAGAAATTGATGGAGAGACTAAACCACGATTGTTGTGGACTAGTGCTTTTAATATCTTTCACCAAATGACTGAGAAAGGTAAAGAATTACAATTTTATAAAGTCTTTGATACCTCAGCAACAGAAGGTGTAATAGCTGATTGGGACTCAGTAATAAACGAACCTTGTAATGTGACAGTAGTACACGTTAAAGGTAAAGGCGAAAACTCTGATAGGACTTTTGATAACATTGCTTCTGTATCACCTATACCTAGTAAGTACAAAGCAGCTGTAGCAGAAGGTTTAATTACTGACGGTTGTACAGGTGATGTTCAAGATGGAAACAACCCTGCACAAGTAGCTACATTTGGTTTACCGGCATGGTTTATTGCAAATCAAATAAATTTTAAAGTTATGGAAGAAGCTCCGGTTGAACCTGAAAGAGAAGAAATTTTTGATGATGCTGTACCGTTTTAATGCATGCATTAATTGATGGAGACATACCAAAGTACGCTATAGCTTTTGCTTGCCAACGTGATGTTTACACTGACGGCAAGCAAGAGTTCTTTGTTCGTAAATCTCTTGCTGGTATGGAAGTTGTTTCATTAGAAACTGAAGAAACACAACATTACCCTGAGTTAAGATCCAAGAAAGCTGTACTAGAAGAAACAGGATTAACTCATTCAAGGGTTGATGTTGACCCAATAGCTAATTGCTTACATTCAGTCAAAGTAATGATTGACGGTATAATTAAAGCCTCTGGTGCTACTAGCTATTCTGTGTACCTTACTAAAGGTGAATGTTTTCGTTTTAAACTATCACCTATCTATAAAGCCAATCGAGCAGATGTTCCTAAACCAGTACTAATACCTGAAATTCAAAAGTATTTAATTAGTAAATACAATGCTCAATTTTGTACTGATATAGAGGCTGATGATGCTTTAGGTATTGCACAGTGCCAAGACCCAAGAAAAACTATTATTTGCACCATAGATAAAGATTTAGATATGATCCCCGGAAGCCATTACAATTGGAATAAAGAATCCGTGTATCAAGTTTCATCTGACCAAGGGTTAAGATTCTTTTGGCAACAAGTTCTTACTGGGGATTCAGTTGATAATATTATTGGCCTTAAAGGAATTGGAAACAAAACTGCTTTAAAGTTATTAGCTGATGTACCAACTAAAGATTGCAAAGAGTTCTGTTTAAATGAATACCTTAAAAAAGACAGAACAGAAAAAGATTTTATTTTAAATTGTAAGTTGTTATGGATATTAAGAAAGCCATTGAGTAAAACTTATGCGCCTAAAGCCTAAAGAAGTACGAGGCTATCGAAAAAAGTTATTATTAGAACAAAATGGCAAGTGCGTTCTTTGCACTAAAAAAATTTACAAAGGTCAGGATGCACTTGACCACTGCCATGACTCAGGAAGAGTTAGAGCAGTGCTGCACAGGAACTGTAACTCAATTGAAGGTAGGATTAAACACTGGGCTAAGAGATCAGGATATAACCCGGTACTATTTTTACAAGCTGTTATAGATCACTGGAATGGAGATTACCAACACCTTCCTTTTCACCCTAATTATAGAACTGATACCGAAAAACAAATCCGTAAACTCAAACGAAGCATGGGCAAGTTAAAAACTGAACGTGCTAAACAACGATACGCAGACAAAATAAAATTTCTTAAGGAGTTATTATGAAGATATGCGTAGTACCAGACACACAAGTTAAGCCTGATGTTCCGTTAAACCATTTGCTGTATGCAGGTAGATACATAGCATCTAAGAAACCAGATGTAGTGGTAATGATAGGTGATTGGTGGGATATGGAATCTCTTTGCTCCTATGACAAAGGCAAAAAATCTTTTGAAGGTAGAAGATACAAAAAAGACATTGAATCCGGTAATTTAGCAATGGATTTGTTTCTTCAACCTATTAAAACTGAGTGCAACAGGCTAAAGGTTAACAAGAAAAAACAATGGAAACCTAGGCTTGTGTTTACAATGGGCAACCACGAACAAAGGATAGAAAGAGCAATAGAGTATGATGCTATCCTAGAAGATACTATTGGCTATCAGGACTTAAACCTTAGTGATTGGGAGGTGTACGATTACCTAAAGCCTGTGGTCATTGAGGGTGTAGCGTTTGCTCACTTCTTTACTACTGGTGTAATGGGTAGACCAGTGACTAGTGCTAGGGCTATGCTAACTAAGAAGATGATGTCTTGTGTGATGGGTCATGTACAAGATAGGGATATAGCCTATGGTAAGAGAGCAGATAATGTTCGATTGACAGGGTTGTTTTCAGGTATGTTTAACCAACATGATGAAGCCTACTTAGGCAATCAAGGTAACGACAGTTGGAAGGGTATCTGGATGTTAAATGAGGTAGAGAACGGTAGCTTTGACGAGCTTCCTGTATCTTTAACTTACTTAAAAAGAAAATATGGAGATTAATATGACTAAGATAATTAAAGGTGTTAGTGACTTTCAATGGGGTGGAGACCACTATAAAAATAAACCTATTCAGATATGGGATTTTATATCGGCTAACAAACTAGATTACTTTCAAGGTAATGTAGTTAAGTATGTATCTAGGTACAAAGATAAGAATGGGTTGGAGGATTTAAAGAAGGCTAGACATTACATAGATAAAATTATTGAGAATGATTATACGAGGTCAGTATCATGCCAACCACAAAAGGAAGTTGGTCAAGAGTAAAAAATCAAAAATTATTTAACAAAAACTTTGACAGAATATTTGGAGTAAAAGATGAACCAGTATCAACAATACATAGCACTCAGCAGGTATGCCCGGTGGATACCAGAACTAAACCGAAGAGAGACTTGGGCAGAAACAGTCGACAGATACATGATTAATGTTGTTTCTGATAAAGTAGGTGGTAAGCTATACAACAAATTAAAAAAGAATATACTTAATTTAAATTTAGTTCCTAGCATGAGGGCCATAATGACTGCTGGCCCTGCAATGGAACGTGATAATACCTGTGCTTACAACTGTAGTTATTTAGAAGTAGATGACCCTAAAGCCTTTGACGAGGCCATGTTTATATTATTATGTGGAACTGGTGTAGGTTTTAGTGTAGAGCGTCAATACATTAGTAAGCTTCCTGACGTACCAGACGAGTTATTTCAGAGCGACACTACTATAGTAGTTAGTGATAGTAAAGAAGGTTGGGCTAAGTCTCTTAGACAGCTAATCTCGTTGTTGTATGCAGGTGAGATACCTAAATGGGACACACACAAAATACGACCAGCCGGGGCTAAGTTAAAAACCTTTGGAGGCCGAGCATCAGGCCCAGCTCCATTAGAAAGTTTATTTCAATTTACTTGTGAGACATTCCAAGCAGCTAAAGGTATGAAATTGTCTAGCATTCAATGTCATGACTTGATGTGTAAGATTGGGGAGGTGGTGGTAGTTGGTGGTGTTCGTAGGTCAGCTATGATTTCTTTATCTAATTTATCTGATGATCGTATGCGTCATGCTAAATCAGGTAATTGGTTTGATGTAAACCCACAACGAGGATTAGCTAATAATTCAGTGTCGTATACAGAGAAACCGGATATGGAAACATTTCTTCGTGAATGGACTGCTCTTGTAGAGTCTAAATCTGGTGAAAGGGGTATCTTTTCTCGTGTTGCATCTAAGAAGCAAGCAGCTAAAAATGGCAGACGAGATATTAACTATGACTTTGGTACAAATCCTTGCAGCGAAATAATTTTGAGAGGATCAAAACTAGATAGTAAAGGAAACAGTATTACTGGAACAGGTGGTCAATTTTGTAATTTAACTGAAGTAGTAGCTAGATACGATGACACTTTTGAAACATTAGAAGAAAAAGTACACCTAGCTACAATACTGGGAACTATACAAGCTACTTACACTAAGTTTCCTTATTTAAGAAAAATATGGAAAAAGAACACAGAAGAAGAACGCTTGTTAGGTGTGTCAATGACAGGCATTATGGACAACAAACTTATCTCTACTTCTAAAGGTGCTGGTGAGTTGTTAGAGAGGTTAAAGAATGTTGCTATTAAAACAAATGAAGTCTATGCAAAGAAGTTCGAGATACCCGTATCTGCTGCTATTACTTGTGTTAAGCCCTCTGGTACTGTTAGCCAGCTTGTTGATAGTGCTAGTGGTATACATACTAGGCATTCTAACTATTATACTAGAACTGTTAGGGGTGACAACAAAGATCCTTTAACTAAGTTTTTACAAGACCAAGGCATACCTTCAGAGCCATGTGTTTACAAGCCAGACACCACTACAGTTTTTAGCTTTCCTACCAAAGCACCGAAAGGTTGTGTTACTAGGGATAATGTTGATGCGATACAGCAATTAGAAATATGGTTAATGTACCAACGACATTGGTGCGAGCATAAACCAAGTGTCACTATTACTGTCCGAGAACACGAATGGCTTGATGTAGGGGCATGGGTATTTAAACACTTTGATGAAATGTCTGGTGTATCATTCTTACCACACTCAGATCACTCTTATAAGCAAGCACCTTATCAAGAAATTCTTAAAGAAGAGTACGAAGAAGCAGTTGAAAACATGCCCTTAGAAATAGATTGGGAGTATTTGTCTGAGTACGAAAAAGAAGACACTACTGTTGGTTCACAGACACTAGCTTGTTCAGGTGATAGCTGTGAGATAGTAGACATAGGAGCGTAAGCTAATGTTTATCTCAAATGAAGAATACGAGCTACTAGTTCAATACACTGAATGGTTACGAAGCCAATCAGACGATGAGTTAGAACTATGGCACTCAGAAAGAGTGGTAGCTGAGTTTCTTGATACAATAGAAAGTTAAAAGCCCCCTGTTGGGGGCTAGTTTATTTGTCAGTTTCTTTGTCAGTTTCTTTTATACCAGTTGCATTAGTTGGATCTAATTGATTTACTTTTATACCTAGGTCATAAGCAAGTTTAGTTACTGCGTTTAATTTTAAAGCAGTTCCCGGTTTAGCTTTAACCCAACGTATATATTTTTTTACTAATGTTGGCCTAGTTGCTATTTGTGCAAATAAAATAGGTAACCCTATTAAAGCCGTAGCTTCACCATAACTAACACCTTCTGAACTAGCGGCAATTGCACCAAAACCTTGAGAGACAGCACCTATTTGACGTAAGTTTATTAACCCTCCACTAGATCCTCTTTTACTAAGTATTTCGTCAATAGTTCTAGACATATTAACAACACCTTCACGTTGCTCTTTAGTAAAAACTCCTCTAAGTGTTTTTATTAAAGATTTGTCTTTGTGCAGTGATCTTATTGGTGCTGACAATACATTATCTGTACCAATTGGTAATAACGACTTAAGATAAGAACCTTGCATTTCTCCCCAAACTTTGTCAAACACAATACTTTTATCAAATTTTGATGCAACTTTAACTGCTCGCCTAAGTGCAATTATTTCTTCATAGTTACCTTTACGAAATACTTGCGGAGCTATTTTAGAAGCAACATCTTCTTTTTTTAATATTGAGTTAATTATTTTGTTATTAAAATTTGTTTTACCAAATTTATAAAATTTAGCAGCTTGTCGGTAAGCTTTTAAACCTTCTGGATTAAGCCGTTTTCCAGCAGCATCCATTGATTTATCAACACCACCAATCATATCACTAAGGTTTTTAGATATTGGGTCACCACCTTGTGTTGTATTTAATTTTCTTTGTCGAAACAACATATCTGAACGAGCGTTGTGTGCTGCTTCAAACCCAATAAAATCATCAAGGTCTACTATTTTTTGTAGTAGTTCTCCACCCTCTGCTGTTAATCCTATGTTTCCAGATTTTTTAAGTTTATTAAGTTTGTTAATAGCTTCTTGTTTAACAGCTCGCATATCAACAGAACCTATTTCTTTAAAACCTTTTACAACTTGTTTAGGCGCACCCATAGCTTGAGAAAAACCCGGTGCAGCTTGTGTTGATGTAGGTATTATTTGATTTGGTATCAATTCATCTAAGTTAGCGTACATACCACTGGCAGCAGAAGAATGGGCCTCACGCCCTTTTTTTACAACATCAAGCACTAATTTACCTAATGCTTTCTCTGTTAAATTATCAGCTGATATTTTTGTAAAGTTTTTTATGTAATCTGTTGTATATTTTGCAATAGCACTATCTTGTGCTAAATCTAGTTTAGTAAACGGGCCACCACCAATAGGTGCGCCACGCACTAGTTTTTCTAAAGCTGAGTACATAAAGTTATCAGTTAATTGCCCAAGAGAAGGACTGCTCCCACCTTTATTTAATAAATTTTTAACACTTAAACCTAACTTTGAAGCTTGGGGCCTTAAAAATTTACCAGCAGCACCTCCTAATTGAAACACTGTATTGCCTATAATATCAAATGCTGCTTCTTCTCCACCTTCTTTTAAGGATTGCATAAACGCATCTTTTATATTATCTGGTGCTGTGTCTATATCCCAATAACTTTCAGCACTTGATTCTAATAAATCTCCAGCACTACCTCCTGTGTATGCACCAATACCTCCTGCTGCTATAGTACCTAATCCACGTACAAGTGGAGGTGCTGAAACAAGTGCTTTTTGTGCCATATCAGCTGCTTTATAACCACCTCCAATACCACCAAATGAACTACCAATCCCATCAAGACTAAAATCTGTTTCTGTTGCTTCTTCGTAAGCGTTATTAGTAATTAGATTAGGATCCATAAAAGGGTTTGCCGACATTGCAGCATTACCTTGTGGTGTAATCTTTGATTCAGTATAGCTTGCTGGAGGGGGTGTTGTTGCGTTTAGTGTAGTTGTTATTTTTGAAAGTTCTTCATCAGAAAACTGAGATAACTCAGCATCTGTTAGCCCTCTTAGTGTTGTAATTAATTTTTCATTTTCAACTGTATTCATTACAATGTCTCCAGAATTTTTCTTATGTCGTTTATTTTGTCTTCTGAAGTGTCTCTTTTAATACCGTTTTCTAAATTGTTAAAATCAGCATCTAAATTACCGTCAATTTCATTTATTAATGAATCAAGTGAAGCTTTAGCTTGTGCAGGTGGTAAATCTCCGCTAAGTATAGCTTTACGTAATTTTTGTAACTCGGCAACAGCTGCTGCTGCACCTGTTATCTCTTTTCTATATTTGTTAAAGAATTTTTCAAGGTCTTCAAACACTACTCTTGACTCAGCTGCAAAATCTATAGGATTATAACCTGCAACATTTTCATACAAATTAGATATACTTTTACCACCTAATCCTTGTCCATAGTCTAAAACTTTACCAAATTGAGCAGCAGCTCTGCCTTTAGTTGTTAAAAATCTATCAAATTTTTCTGAGTTTAATTTAGAAAGTTTTCTTAGTTGTTGTTGTTTGTCTAGTATACCTTCTTGTAATTTAGTTTTAATAGCTGGTGTTATTTGTGAAAAATCAGACTCTTTGTCTGTACTTGTTTTACCAGTAGTAGTAAGTCTAGCACCTTCTGGCAAAATAAGTTGTTTTCCGTTTGTATCAAAAAATTCACCTGAGTCATTTCCTAATACTAATTGTGTAACTGTATTTCCATTTTTATCTGGGAATGTTAAGTTAAACCTACTTAGTTTATTAGTGGTTGTACTAGTATCGGTAGTACCTATTTTTCTTACAGCATAACCTTTTTCTTGAATTTCTCTTGAAACGTCTTTTATTGAACCATCTTCATTAAATTTAAACAATCTTCCTGCTGGCCCTTGTACAGCACCTCCTACACGCTTACCATTAGCATCAAAAAGATCAACTGAGTTTCTTTTTATTTGATCAAAATCAAACTTATCTTTTTCTAAACCAAATTTATCTTCACTTAAATCAAATTTATTTTTTTCTAAACCAAACTTACCTATATTTATAGCAGACTCTAATCTATCTTTAAGTGTTTCTCTTTCAAGTTTATTAGTAGCTAATTGATTAGTATAAGTTTGTTGTCTAGTTTTACCAAAAGCATTAGCACTATTAATAAGAGCTGTACCAGCGTCTCTACCACTAAGCAAAGCAGCAACTCCAGCTATACCAGCATTAACTTGTGCTTGGTCAGGGTTAGCTAAAACATCACCAAAGTTTTGTTGGTCGCCTGATAACAACCCAGAGTTAAACACAGGTTGTGTTTGAGTTTGTTGTTGTTGATTAAACAAATTAAGTATTTCGTCTTGAATAAAATTATCTTGGGCCATTATGTTTTTCTCCTGTTAAATCTCAGGTATAAGTTTTCAGGCCCAGCTATTGATGGCACTCTTAACGAAGGGCCAGAAGATGCTGGTTCTGGTGCTGGTTTTTGTTTAGGAAGAAATGCAGGAGCTTGACTTAAAAGACCTATTTGTAATTTTTCTTTAAAGCCCGGTGTTGTTGATACATTTGGGTTATTTTGCAACAGGTTACTTTCAAACCCTTGTTGTGTTAAAGAAGTACCCGGATTAACTGAAGTAGCTGTACTAGGTGTTGCTAAACCACTTACTGGATTTTGCATTAAAGTAGCATCAACACCAAACGGATCTACTAACATATTAGTGTTTTTTAAAGTAGCATCAACACCAAATGGGTCTGCTAATATATTAGCATTTGTTGTAGCTGCTGTAGCCGCTTGTTCCGCTGCTGCTGCTGTTGCTGAAGAAGCAGTAGTAGGGGCTAACAGACCGGTGCTAGTTGCACCTGCTCCAGTAGCTGCTGTAGGTACTGCTGTACCAGCTGCTGTTGCTGCTGTTGTCCCTGCTTGAGTTGCCCCACCTGCTGCTAAAAGTTGCCCACCACTGTAAGCTAAAGCTGCACCTTTAATTGCACCCTCAATTGGGTTGTCATCTATTAAAGCCCCAGCTGTTGCAAAACCTGCTATAACCCATGTCATTATTTATTCTCCAAATTAAGTACATCCGAATAGTCCGGTAGTATAATGTCTTCTTCAATTTCTTTAAGGTCAGTTTTTTCTGTAGGATGAAAAGTAATCCATGTTGTTTCTGTTACTGCGTACACTGCACGTTTAGTGTCAGGTTTTGATTCAAAAATACATGGCCCTGTTAATGTTTCAGTACCAAAAGGGGTAGTAACTCTGCACTCACCTTTTAATATAACATTTAAGTGAGGGTGTTTATGTATTTTACCAGTAACAACAGACTGAGCAGGTAAAGTTAATTCACGAGCGTACAACCCAAGGCTAAAATAATGTACAGGTTCTAATTTAAGTTGTTCTTGTTTAAGAGCTTCAACTTCTAAAGCTTTAATATTAGACCTGAGTTGTTTTACACTTTTAGTTATTGCTTGCATTATTTACCTAACAGTCCTCCACCACCACCACTTGTTTTAGATATAGTGTTTTGTCCAAAATTAATACCGGATAAAATTGAATTAACTCTTTGTGCTGTATCAGTAGGTGCAAATTCACTAAACTCAAAACGCGCTCTAGCATCATCAATTCTAGCTTGTTCTCCACCTTGCATTTCTCGACCTACACCTGTTACTAATGAAGAAGGTGTTAACACGCCTTGTTGTATACTAGGTAAAGAGTTTAAAATATTTAATTGTTGATTCATACCAGTTCGTTGTGCATCAGAAAATACTTTTGCTCTAGTGTCACCTAGCGTTTGATTAAAGTTTCTAGTAGCTTGGTTAGTTAAAACATTTTGACGATCACCACCAAAAGCACCTTGAGAAACAGCGGCTGAACCAATACTAGGTAACGTGCTTTCTCGAAACCGTTGTTCCATTGGACGAGTAACTGCTTGAGCATAAGCTTCTGTACGAGGATCATTAACTAGATCAGCATTTAAACCTCTTTGAGCTGCACCCAGAATATCAGGTGACAACCCACTATTAAGTAATTGAGCAACATCTAATTGTCCTTGTTGCCCCATACCTATTAGTGCGTTTTCTGATGCTAGTGTTTGTTTAGGGTAATAAGTTAAATCACCTTGTGCATCAAGACGGTTAGCAATTTCTAATTGTTTATTTAATATTGCAGTTTGTGCAGGGTTTGGAGCAGTAGTTTGTGTTGTTTTACTACCACCACCTTTGCAATGTAAACGAGAATTAAGAAAACACCCTATCTCTGAATCGTATTGTAATTTCATAATGTTTTTCCTACAGTTATATATCGTTGTTCATATCCAAAATTTTTAAGTGAGCGAGAAAGGTATTTTCTGCCAACCGCTTGTATATCAGAGCAACCATTTAATATTGCCCACTCCTCTATAACATCTAATTCAGGTAATGCTTTAATCATACCTGATCCACCTGAATAAACTATTTCACAAGTTTTTTTTAATGGATATTCATTAATTTGAGTAACAATACAAAAATCGAACTCTTTATCTGTTGAGTGCAACCACATTTGTTTGATACCTGTTTTAATGTCTTGTTGTACATCTTTAACAGTACGTTCTTTATTACCATGCTCTAAGGCTAATGATACCCAATCCCAAACTACAACAGGTAAAAAATCAAATACATCTTTATGCCAGTGTGCAATCATCCTAAATGTACCCACGCTGTAGTAGCTAAATTGTACCTGTAAAGGCCAGCCCCTGACGATCCATCAAAACCTGAACCTGTTCCATCAGATATAGCTAACCAACCGTCAAATGGATCAATAGGAGCCGCTGAAAGGGGTATTAAACTTACATTATGTGTTAGTGTTCTTAATGTTTCTTTTAAATTATCAAACTCTTGTTGTATTAAAGTTTGATCGTATTCTTCTGGTAATGTCATCGTGTACCACCTGTTCTACCTTGAACTTCCATATTAGTTAATTCCCATGTGTCAGTAGGTGAATTAGCTGAAACTTTTAAAAATAAATATCTACCAGCTGTTCGTAATATTTCTTCTTTAAATGTTTCGTTTACTGTAAAAGAATCAGTATAAGTTGGAGTATCATTAATATCTTCTCCCCAACCTATTTGTATTACTGGGTTACCTAACCCTCTTTTACCAACTCTTATACTAGTAAGTTCTTTAATTGAATTAGCATCACCTAAATCATGCGCTCTAGTCTCACCTGTAGTAGTTTGGGCTGAAATTCCTGTACCTTCAAAGTAAATATTTCCTGAAGTATCGCCAGAAATAGCATTATCAAAAACACTTGATTCTGTAAATGCTGAAATATTACCAGTTCTAACACCAAACGCTCCGGTTTTATAATTATAGTATATTTCTTCAGTAGGTTCAGCTGAATTAATAGGTAATGACCACACGACTTCATCATTTTTAATATTATGATAAGCTGATACTTGTGGATATTCTGTTTTAGCAATATTTTCTCTAATGTATGCTTCAATACCTTCTTGTACACCAATTTGCTCAACTGTACTACCATTAGTTACAAACAAACCTCTTCGTGACAATCCGTAATTTTTACGACCTACTGATACTACAGCATTGCTTGATACAGCCCCAATACCTGAAGACGTTACTACTTTATAACCAAAGTAAAAAGGCGCACCTGTATAGTTTATTAAAAACATTTGATCTTCTGAATAAACAGCTAACCCTGAACCTAGTGGTACAATACATTTAAGTTCTGTGTTTGATTCACGAATAGTTAAACTACCTGCTGAGTTAGTAGCTGAAGCTACCCAAGTGTCTGGGTCATCAGCGGAACACCAAGCAAAATCAAAAGGAGAATCATTAGTTGCAGTACTGTAATTAATAGCTAATATATGTGGCCCTTGTCGAGCTACAGCCCTAACTCTAGTAAAAGGACAATCAGGTACAGTTACTTTTAATTGAAAACCAGAACCAGAACCTGAAGTACTTGCTTGAGTTAATGTATTATTATTAGCAAACCCTGTACCAAAATTAGTTATTTCAAAACTTGTAATAGCACCGCCAGTAACAGTAACTACTTTAGTAGCAAAGCCTGACCCTGCACCACCTGTATGGGCTATAGTGTTTCCTACTGCATATCCTGAACCACCAGCATGAATTGTAGCACCTGATACTTTAGTAGCTTGTAAACTATTAAAATTAATATTAGATTTTTTAATTTGCATTGGGCCAACATTATTAGCTCCAATAACAAAAGTACCAAAACGTGTAAAACTCCATCGTGAAGATTGTACAACACCCTCATCCCATACTGTAAGTGTTGAGTCCCAAGTAGTTGGGCCTGAATCCCAAACAGTACTTCCTGCGTCTTTTACTAACGAATAACCAGTACCAACTGTATTTTTTGTATTAGTATCAAGACGGTAACTATATAAATTGCTTAAATCACCAGCATATACAATTTTAGTTTCGTATTCATTAAGTGCTATTAGTCCACGAACTGGTTCAGTATTAAAATTAAAAATTAATTCTCTTCCCGGCTTACGTTTTACTGAGTTTTCAGTAAATTGCAGACCATCAACATTTTTCCAAAAAGAAATATTTTTATCAAATTTATTAAGTTGTACCCCTGAACGTATAAGCTCTGTTAGGTCAATATTAAATCCTGTTTGTGTTAATGGTTTAGGCATTTACGCAGTCCTTTTCCACATGTAAACTGTTATGAATGGTTGGTAGTTAGCATTAGTAGTAGTACCATTAGTTACTGAGTGAGTGTGTGTATCAGATGTACTTGAATTGTTAGTAAACTGTAATCCGAAAGCTCCTGAAATACTGTTAGCATCTACCATTACGCCATCTGATTCTCCAGTTGCTGGTATATTTCTGTCAGCAGCAGTAGATGAATTTGTTAAACGAACTCTTGATAAGTTACCTTGTTTAGTTTGTGCTGCTGTAAGTGCTGTAGCACCAGTAGTTGTATTAACAGCAGGAGAGTTAGCACTACCACCTGTTTCTCCAACTGTGTCAAACAATGCGTTACTACTATCTAAACCAATCATAACACGACCAGTGCCAAACGCTGCCCATGTACCAAACCCAAGTAATGTAGCAGGATTAGTAGCTACAGCAGCGTTTGTATAAATACTTCCTATTGGATAAATAATTGGCCCTACTGTAGTAGCAGTTACAGCTGGGTTTATTAATACCCAAACAGTGTTAGAAGCATCATATTTAAGAATAAGACGATGCCTTGCTCCAGCAATATCACCAGCCACTAAAGCAGCCCCTGAATCTTTAACAATAGTTTTAGCACCAGTACCATCTACATTTAATGTAGGTGTAGCAGTAGCGTTAGCTGAAGCAGCTTTAATACATATTGTTACACCTTCAGCTAAAACAACATTAGTAACAAAATCAGCAGTTAAAGCATCAGCATTTCCGGCAGCTGTAACTTGATCTTCAGTTGCTCGCATTAGCTCGTTTATTTCAGTCTTAGCTAATGTAAAATTATCTCTTACTGAAGAGGTTGTTGCTGTACCTGTTGTAGGCTTGGTTGCATCAATACTTGAGGCCATTCTATTCTCCGTTGTTCCAGAAACCACCACCTGATCCGGGGGTTTTTGTTATGTTACCGTACAGACTACCTGTACCTGTTTTAGTACTTGTGTTCCAAAATCCAGAACCTTTAGTATCATCATTGTTTGGTAAAAAAGCTGGTTCGTAAAAACCACCTAACCCTGTTGTTGATTTAGCTAAAATTAAAGTTGTTAAACTATTTAATGTACTAGATAGTGTTGCAATAGTTATTACTTCAAAATTAATAGTCCTAGATGCAAAAGGGGTATCAGCAAAAGCTGAGTCTCCAAAACCACCACGTATTTGTCTAATAGCTGTCATTTATAATGCCTTAATTTAACCACTTACTAAATATTTGACTACCAAGGCCACCTAGTCCCATTGCTATAAATATAGCTCCAGCAAACATTCCTTTGCCTTTAGCCATTTGTTTTTCTAAATCATTTACTCGGTTAGACAATTCACCACAAGTTTTATTCATTTCGCTTATTTCATTATTAAGCTGAGTAACTACTGCTACTAACTGTCCTGCTTCGTAATCTGTCATGTTAGACATTCTCACACCTATTTATTTTTTCTTTTTAGGAAACCCAGCTTTCATATTTTTATAAGCTTTAGCAGAAACTGTTGATTTGCTTTTAGGTCTGCTTATACCTTTCTTTTTTCTTGCGTTAATATTAGCGTACAATCCTTTAGCCATTATTTTTTTCCTTTTGGTTTAGTGTGAGTTAAATATTCACTATTAGCAGTATGTTTAGCACCTGTCATTAATCTACCATTAGTTTTGTGTGTTTTACCTTTGTACAACTTACCATTTTTTTTATAATGTGAAACACCTTTCATATTATTTCCCTTGATTACCATTGATGTATGCAGTTAGCTATAATAGCTATGCAAGTTGCTATGTTTAACAACACCCAAAAAGTCCTAATTAATGCAACCTTGTCTGATTTTTTATTATCTTTAAATGCTTTGTGGCCTAATGCCTTGCACCAAAGTTTCCACCAATTATTTACCATTTAACTTTATTAGCCCAGTAAGCTGCTGACATTTTACCTTTTGCTATATTAGCACCGTGTCTAGCTTTAAATGATTTTCGTTTGGCTTTCATTCTAGCAGATTCACCAGCTTTTGGTTTACCAGCAGTACTAGCACCCTGTTGTCCAAATCTAATAGTTTTTGTTTTATCTCCACTTTTAGCTACAACTACATGAGATTTTTTAGGGTGGCTAGGAGTACGTTTAGGTTTGTTGTAACCACTAACACCAGCATTTTTTAATTTAGTATCTTTCATTTTTTAAACATCTTAGTCATAGCTTTAACACCAAATGATGCAGCAAATACAACACCTACTGCTGTTTTGTAGAAATCAGGCATAGCTTCTAGTGCTACAAACCCTCTCATTACTACATCTTCATATCCCACAAAAGCTAAAATTAATGGAATTGAAACAAGTATTGTAAGATACTCATCTTTCCAAGAATTAGCACTAGCATCAGCCATTTTGTTATCCCAAGCAATTTCACCACTAGCTATTTTTCTTTTAACTTCTGCATCAGCAGTAATAGTAACTAATTTTGCTTTTTGTTTTACTTTAGCTAAGTCTTGTTTACCTTTAACAAAAGATGAAACTAAACCTACTAATGGTGATATTAAACCTAACATAATAATTTCCTAATAGTTCAACGGATTTTCTAATGCTTTAGTTATTTTCTTATCTATTCGTTCTTCTAACTTGTACATATCAGTAGATAGCTTCTCTATAATCTTTACTTGTTGTTCCATTGTCGTACGAATAGTAA
>Ga0209634_1000355_pt1 | contig 35223 bp, 41 predicted proteins | sample LinPmetageLP40_FD_184043 | JGI IMG/M metagenome (GOLD analysis project Ga0209634, IMG submission 184043) | Marine viral communities from the Pacific Ocean - LP-40 (SPAdes) (version 2) | ecosystem: Environmental > Aquatic > Marine > Oceanic | place: Pacific Ocean | collected 2010-08-26 | reverse complement strand
ATGATATACGTTAATAAATACATTAATATTCACAAAGGATCGTATAATTATATGACAGAATTAGGTTTTATTTTAAATGAAAAAACAAGAAAGCAAATAAGTTTAAATAATAATGAACCGTTTGATAATTATTGGAAATATAATAAAATAGGATTAAATGAATTTAAATTAATTTAAATAAATTTAAATTAATTCAAATTTATTTTCTAATGTACATTTATAAAATGAATGTTAAGTTGGATATGAATACATTAAATTGTGTTTTATTGGTTGTTGTATTATCTTTAGTTATAATGTGTTGTATGAAAACAAACAATGAAAGTTTTCAAAGTATAGGGGCACCACTTTGTAACTCACACGGCAGTAGAAAGCCTTGTAATGATCAATCATGGTGTACTTGGGGCTTAGGTAATGACGGGACGAATTTTATTGGTAATTTATATAAACCGGAGGTATGTTATAATAAAATTGATTTTAAAAAAATTAAACAATCGAGTGATGAGAAGTCCAAAGATGATCCTGCGTGGGATAGAAATTATGTTCGTTATGGTTCGGGAAGGGCGCAACTTGATTTAGAATGTGAAAAATATGAAGAACTACCTGCCGATAGGTGGAATATAAAAAAACAATGTAATTTAGATCCTGATTGCTCATTTTCAGACAAAAATGGATGTAAGCTTACTAAAGAGAGGAGACAGCAAGTCCTGAGACGTGGCATTCATAAAAAAAATACTAAACATATATTTACGAGTTGTGCTGAAATTGGTATGAATCAAGGTGAATGTAGAAATGGGCAAGGCAACATTAATCTAAATCCGAAAAATTTAGATTGTTTATGGTCAAGTAGACAAAAAATATGTTATCCAAACAAAAACAAAACAGGAACAACCGAAGGACAAAACATCAACACACAAGGTTCCTTCTCCTTCCCACAAATGAGTTGCGATGAAATAAATGCAATCAGTCCAGATGAATCTAGAGATACATCTGATCCTGCTTACTGGGCACCTATTAGAAAGCCATGTAATATTGCTGAAGACTGTCGTTGGTCTAGTAATAATAATAGATGTGTTTATGGGAAGAACATCAACACACAAGGTTCCTTCTCCTTCCCATAAACAACACTAGCAGCAAGAATATTCCCACCAACAACGCGAGCTTGATATTCGAGTTGTGAAGAAATTGAAGGTCCAGCTGAATGTAATCGTGGCCAAGGTATAGGTTTAGGTTGTAGATGGTCGGACCACTATGACGCATGTTTGTCTGCTCCTCACTGACGCCCCCCCTACACCTCTGGTTCCTTCCAGACAAGAACTATGTTATTCAGCAAGTAGCTAAGACATTAGTATTATTAATATAATTAAAGTTAGGCAATTAATTTTATAGGAGTTAAATTATTATTTTCAAAATAATTCGAATATTTTATTCGTTCATTAAAATCATTTGAATAAGCATAATCTGGACCATTTAAATTTGGGTATTTTTCAGAATCTTTTTGTTCTTCACAACACATATTACATTCTATACCAGAACAATTATCTTTTTTACAATTATAACAAACAGCTTTATTACTATCTAAATATTCTTTATATCCTAATAAATTTATATTTACAGGCATTTCACAATAACCTTTTTTACAACCACCTCTTTTATTGGGATAATTATTATTTTTTTTATAAAAAGGGCAATCTTCATCATATAAACATGGAGAATCATAAATACCTATTGTATTATCATTTTTTGAAACAGATATACATTCATTTTTATTCTTAGCATTTTTATAAAAACAATAATGACTATCATATTCATAAATTTCTTTTTTTCTCTTTTCTTCTAAAAAATTTTTAAGATCTAATTCAGTTGTTTTATTACTAAAATTATCTGATAAGCCAAATTTATTTTTATTAAATTTTGAGAATAAAATATTAGATTCTATATCTGTTCCTAAAATTATCAAATCGTTAATATAATATTTAATATTGTAATTGTCTAATAATATATCAAAATATACTATAAAATGTGTTTGTTTATTAGGACGAAATACACGCATTTTAAAAATAAATTGTTCTAAATGTTCTTTATAATTTATATTATATGTTAGTAATTTATCTTCAATATATTTAAAGCGTTCATTATTCACATATTTCATTTTATATAATTTATCATCAGCTAAAATACTTATTTGCTCAATAATCCATTCTTTTACTAAATAGTATGAATATAATAATGATTGATCAAATTTTAATTTTATTAAATTATTTATAGATTTTTTATATATATATAATGGATTTTGTTTTAATCTAGTTAAAATATCATCAAATTCAATTAAAGATAATTCTCTTTTGATTTGTGGATAATTTGTTTGTTTATCTAATTTATTTATTAATTCTAAATTTCTTTTACTAATATTTTCACTATTAATATTATTTTTTTTATATTCTAATTTTTGTTTTAAATTTTTATATTCAGATATATGTAAATCTAAATTATTATCAAATTGATTAATAAATTTAGTATCATTATCATATTTAAATTCAGAAATAGGAACAAATTCATAATTTTGATTATAATCTTGGTATGTTTCTATAAACATAGAAAATGTAAATAATATAATTAACAATATTAAAGTTAGGAATAGTAGTATGTTCATTACTATATTAAAATATTTTATAATTTAAATGAATGAACAAATAATTAAAGACAAAATGAATAGAAATAAAAACATTAAATCAGAAATTAGAAATTTAAAAGAAAAAATATACATGTTAAATCAAGAAAAAAAAATAAATGATGTTTTTATTTTTAATAATTGTCAACATAATTGGGTTAAAGATAGAAACTTTTTTCAATACGATGACCGACCTAATAGATGTACTAAATGTAATATGGTTAGGAATTAGAATAATATTATTCAATACATAATAAATGTCTAATATCAGCACTATAATTAGGACGTGGATAAACTTTAATACATCCATTAAGATGTTTTTTATTTTCACCTCTACCATATAAATTTACTAGTTCTTCTATTTTTTGTTTATATTCCTCTATCCATAAAGCATCTTTCAAAAATATATCTCCATTTACACATAATACTTGTGGTTCTATATTCGTTTTTTTCTTATAATCTGTTCCTGTAAACAATATAATATAATAAATATCCGGTGAGGGACATGTATCATTAAACATAATAGTAAATCCATCTGTTTTTTTAACTTCAATATTAATTTTTTCTTCTCCTACATTACGGAAATCTTTACTTTGTTGGCTTCCGGCCTCTTCAAAATTAAGATTTAATTCTAATAATATATTTTTTACAGCACTAATAACATTTCGTTCAGAAACCTGAGTATTACCTAATTTAGTTTTAAACTCTTTAATAAATTTAGATGTAAATTTTTTTTTAATAGAATTAGAAATAATTCTAAATAATTCTGATGACATTTTATTTTTAAATTTTTAAATAAAAAAAAAAATAAATCAATTTTAATTTACTAAATGCTTAATAATAGTAGTAATTAATGGTGGTGGAACCGCATTTCCTATTTGAACTATTTGTTCATCATTTTTACCATTTATTTTGAAATTATTAGGAAATCCCTGTATTTGTTTTAATTCATTTGGAAGTAAACATCTTAGAAAATAACCATTTTTATTTTCTAGAGGCACAAAGAAACGTGGTTGTCTAGCATATGTACATATAATTGTTTTTGTAGGATTTCTGATATCAATTATTTCACCTCCTACAGGTATACGTTTTCCAAAAGATAATCTTGATGGATAGTTGTTACCATCATAAATATAATTTTTTGATTTTGCTAATAATTTTAAATTAGGATGTGGATTATTTTCAATTTCATCATTATTTAAATCTGTTAATATACATTCTGTTGGTATAGATTTCATATCAAAATCTGTATCATCTATTTTTAATGCTCCAGTCATATTAAATTTAACAATATCAATTAAATTAAGGTTTGGATTTTCTATAGGAGGTGGGAAGACAAATTTTTTATTAATATTATTTTTTATACCAACTATTATTAATCGTTCTCTTTTTTGTGGAATATTGTATTCATGGGCTTTTAAAACTTTATAAGATATACTATAATCTAAGTCTTCAAAAACCTTTTTTATAATATTAATATAACTTACTTTAAATTTGTTATATATATCTTCTATATATTTATGATGTATAATATCAGTATTATTTAGTTCTATTGATTTATATAAATAATTAATAGTTTGTTTATTTTTTTGTTTTATTTTTGGATTATTAATTATTTTATAATATGTTTCTAATATTTTTTCTTTATCTTCATTATATTCATCACATTTAACCTTTTTTAGTTCCTTATATAATTTTTTAATTATATTTTCATTTGTTTTTTCTTTACTTTGTATCTTTATAAATTTAAGTAACAAATCATATTCAGTTAATAATTCTTTAATATCATATTCAACACTATTTTTATCTTTTGTTGATAATAGTTTATATAAATATGGATATAATGTTTCTATATTATGTGTTTTTATATAGTGTAATAATTCTGATGTATTATATTTATTAAAAAAGTCAACTATACTTTCAATTGTAATTGTATATTTAGTCATTAATCCTTTTACATTTTCACCAATTATATATTTAGGTTTGATCAACTTTGTTGCTCTATGAAATTCTCTAAATAATGTGTTTCTTGGATCATCAAGATTTTTTTTACCAGCATTTGAAAATCCTTGACAGGGAAATCCAGCAAATATTAAATCACATTTATTTTTGTATTTTAAAAAATCTGAATCATCCGTTTTAGTAATATCCCCATTACCAATAAGTTCACAATCTGTAAAATTTAAATCATGTGTTTTTCTAAAAATAGACGATATCTCAGAATAAGCAATTAAATTTAATCCAGCATTAGTTATTCCTAATGAGTCACCACCCATACCAGAAAATAAACTGATAGCATTTAATGGTGATGTTTTTTTAACAATAAATTTTTTAGGCATTAATATTTTATATAAATGAATTTTTAAATAAATTCAATTTTATTATTTTAAATAATAAAATTTAATTTAAGATAAATTTAAAAAATTACGTTTCTCCATCATAATCATCATCTCCTTGATCATCACCATCATCGTCCGGCATATATTCTGCTTCTTGTTGGACCATTTGATTTTCTAAAAGTTGTCTATTTTCACCATCCAACCATTCTTGATATTGTTCTTCTGAAAATCCTTCTCCTAATTGTGTTAAAGCATTTTGTCTATGAATTAAGTTTTGTTCTTCTTCTGTTGGTAGAACTTGATCTATATCTTCTGGTTCTTTTTCATCAAAAAATAATTCTTTATCTGTTTTTTTTGATATATCTTTCCACTTATCTATACCTAAAGATATCATAGTTTTTAATGCTTGTCTAGATTCTTTATCTAATTCTTGTATAAATTTAAGTGTGCTTTCTTTTTCAATATCACTCTTTTTTTCAATAGATTCACTTATTTTAGAATGTGTAAATTTATCAGAATATAATGTATGTTCCTGCATTTTATTTAAAATATCATAAATGAGTGAATATACTTCCTTTTTATTATTAGTTATAAATGAATCCATTTCTAATTCATTTAATTGATTTTGCTCATCTTCTTCATAATCTATACTTTTTATATCTGATTCAGGATCGTTAAAACTATTTACTTTTACTTTTGTTTTTGGGTCTAGATTGTAAGAAAGCATTTCTTTAATTATAATAACTAATATAAATTCTAATAAACTTGCTAAGTTTTCTTTTGTTAATTTACTGTATTGAATTATTTTTTTACAATCATATATATGATTTTCACTTACTATATTTTTTAAATTTTGAGATGATGATCTAATTATTATAAATAAATCAGTATATATTGATTCAGTATTATTTTTTAATTTATTAGATATATATTTATCTATTAATTTATTATCATTATCAACATAATTGGTTAAATTTGTGGCATATGATTTTTCTATTTTCCAATTTTTTGGAATTTTAATTAGATCATCACTTTTATTATGTTTTATTTTAGAAATTGTATTAATTAAATAAGAATAAATAAACTTATATAATAAACTTATTTTTGAATCAATAAAATTAGATTTAGCTTTATTTTCACCATATAATTCTAATTGTTCAGTATATATAGTATTTAAATTTCCAATATCCATTAACATTTGTTTAATAATTGTAGTTTTTTTAGGATCATATTCGTTAAATAATTCTATTATTTCATCTTTTTCAACTTCAATTTGTGCGTTAAAATCTTCGTTCCAATATTTACTTATTTCTTTTACATTTGTCATTTTTGATAAATTTTCTATAAAAGATGTTAAATATGTATTTGATTTTAATAAAGAATTACTTTGTATTATCTCATTTAATGAAGTTATAATATTTAATTTGTTATTTAATGTTTTATTTTCAATTAAGTTCTTTTTAAATATTTCATTTATTAAAGCATAATATTCATCTTTTCTATATATTTTTTGTTTAATCGAATCTCTAGTTTGTCCGGTTAAAACACATATATCATCATCATACATATGTTTATTACCAATAAATAAACCGTCAGATATATAATTCTCAAATAATGTAGTAATAGTTTGTTGGTCAACTTCATCTTCTAATGTAAACATTATATTAGAGAAACTTGGTAATGAAGGTTCAGTATCTTTATTTATAGTAATATTTAGTTGATTAATAATATTTTGATATTGCTCTAAAATTTTATTATTTGTTAAATACCGTTCTAAATTTTGATTAGATTTAAATGAATCTAAATTTTTATAATTATTATCTAAATTATCGATACAGCATGATTGTTGTAAAATAGTAGGTGAAAATAATATATTTTCAATAGGTTTATCATTAATATGTTGATCGATTTCTGATATATATTTTAATGAATAATAATTTGATAATTCTATCATATTTTTTGGCGGTGATGATAAATCTACATCATTTAACTCACCATTATTAATTTCAAATAAGTTTAATGGAGGTTTAAATTTCATCCATTCGTTATTAACATTTATTTCTTGATCAATAATAGTTTCTTTAATATGATTTCTTTTTAATGTATATTGATATTGAATATAATCATCAGTATATAATTTTTTAATCGTATCTAATAACACTTTTTGAATAGGCATTTTTTTTAAACATTTCCATATACTCTCTGTATTACGTAATTGTTCTAATATACAAGAAAAATATTTTATACCATTTATATTATCATCTTCTAAATCTAATGGATAGCCTTCAATACTAGTTTTACATTTAGAATGTGGTTTATTTATAGTATATGATGGTATTGATGTTTGAAGTAAAATAAATAAATTACATGTTGTATAAATTATAGTATTTATATTTACATAATTTTCATATTTTTTATCTAATGATTTTAAATTACCTCTATAGGATTGTGACCATATTTCTTTTTTCTTAATATGTGTTTTATTTAAAGCTGTTGATTTTTTAAATATATTTAATTCATCTTCTTTAGTTAATTTTATACCCATAATATTAAGTAATACATTGAATATCTTAAATATATCTATTATATCAGAATCCAATAATTGTTTTTTATCCTCGTTTAAATTTGCTTTTAAAAAGGAAACTAACTCAGAATCTTTATAATTAGACTCTTCCTCTTCTAGTTCAATTTCAGCGTGTGTTATATCTCTAGCACCTGATTTTTTAAATGAATCGGCTGTTTCATATTCGGACATAAATAATTCTGTTCCACAGTTATTACACCAATATTTCCCTTCATTCTCAATACCATATGTATCTATTGTTTCTTGTCGTAATGTGTCATAATTTTTATTAGATTTAAACATATTAATCAGATTTACATTATGTTTACAACATATAACTTTATTACCATATTTACAATAAATATTCTTAGGATTTTCTTTATTTCGTGTTGTTGGTTCTCTCCCATATTTTTTAATTAATTCATCTAATAATTCATATTTTTGTTGATCATTAAGTAATGCTATCTTTTCTAGATATAAATCAATTTTTAAATATAATATTTCATATTTAGGGTCGACTAATGTTTGATCTTCATCTTTTTTTTCTTTTTCATCTTCAATAAAAATACGTCTTTTTTGATCTTTTACTAATGTTAAAAATTGTATATGATTTTCTATAGTATTAGTTAAATTCTCATTAAAATTAATAATTGAATCTGAATTAGAAATATATTTTTTTTTTTCATCGATTATTTTGTTGATTGAATCTAATTTACGAATATTTTGTTCTAATTTTATTGTAACGCATGAATTTTCTATATCGGAAAATTTACAACTATCTAAATTATCTAATGCTGAATTTAATTCAGATAAATTATTAAATTGCTGATCACAAAAATCTTTATTTGAAGATATTATATTTTCTAGATCCCCTCCTTCTTCTAATTTCCACATTTGTTGACCAGTTCCTAATTCAATTCTTTTAAATAATTGTTTTCTAGTATCTAAATGTAATATAGCATAACTGTCTAATTCTACAAATTTTGATTCACCTATTCGTGTTTTATCTTTATCAACTTCAATTTGTGTATTATTATCTTTTTTTAAATCATCTATACTATAATATTCTTTAGAAATATATTTATCTAAACATTTATTTTTTTCTTGAATAAGTCTATTTTTCTCAATATCAATATCATTTTCTAATTCTAATTTTTGCTCTGTTAGTTTATCTAATGTTCTTTGGACGTTTATTATAAATTCATCTATATTTATATCTAACTTATCTTGAATTTTTTTAACAATTGATTTAAAAAACAACTGACCATAATCAGGTCTGGTTTTTAACCATTTTAAACGCATATCAACACTATCAATATCAATTCTATAATATGGATATTGACCATATAGTCCTTCAAATTCCTTAAGAGAATTATTACTAATAAATTGATAATTTTTTAAAGTTTTACTATTAGATTTTTTCAAAAAAGTTTTAAATCTAGCTTCATTTTTTATAGATTCATATATTAATTTATTATTATTAGAATTTAATATATCTTTTATAGGTTTCATTAAATCAAGTGTAATATCGTCTATTTTTAAATTATAATAAGCTAATTGTTTTTCAAAATCATTAATTCTAGTGCCATCAAATAATTTAGTAATTTTATGTATTACTTCATTTGTTGTTGGAATAATTGATTTAAGTAATTGTTTGTATGTATTTTTATTTATTTTATTATCTTTATTTTCAAACAAAAATGAATAATATACATTTTCATTAAATGTTAAAGGCATTCTAGATTCTCTTAAATTTTGTATAACTGAGTTTTCATCAACTATTATATCTTTACTTTCAATAGTTGATGGTTCCTGATCTGGTTCAGATACAGGTTTAATAGTGTATATATTATCTTCTATATTTTCTAAATATCCTACATATTCTGTTTTTTTATTGTTAATAAAATTAGTAATTCTAATAAGATCGTCTATATTGATTTCATTATAAATAATTTCAGTTTCCAATGTTCCATTTAAATTTTTATATAAATCTAAATAATCATAATTACTATTAACAATATCTAATAAATGATGTTTATTTGGATGTAATATTTGTTGTTTTTGTATAGGTTTACGTAAAAATCCTTTAACACTTATATCACTACCTTTTATAATATCTTTCTCATCAAAAATATTATATTTTACTGGTCCTAATATTTTATGAATTAAGTTAGTAACTTCATATTTACTATTACTTAACAACATTAATTCATTATTAAATGCTTCTATCTCATTATTTAATGTAAATTCAACTGATTCATTATTTGGAATATTATAGTAATGTTCTAGTGATGAATATAATTCATTTAATTCATTCTCATATGAATAATTAAAACGAGATCGTGTTTTTCTATATTTTTCTCTAAGTTCAATTTGTTTTTTAATAACTTCTAGATTATCCTTTTTATTTATTAAAGGATAATCTATATCTTCTAAACTAGATTCCATAAGTAAAATATCTTCTGATTCATTAACATGATATAAATTTTTAGTTTCATTAACAATAGGAATTAAATAAGTATCTTCAAAATCACCTGTAATATATTTATCTAATTGTTTTTGGTAATTGTTTTTTTTAAATTTAGCTTCTGTAATTTCATTGTCTACATATATCGAATGTTCATTTTTAAGATGTTGACAAAATTTTAAAATATTACGCATTTTTCTAAGAATATAAGATTTTTCACGCTGTTTTTCTGGTAATGTTTTCATTAATTCGTTCAAGAAATCATTGCTTTGATCTAACTCATTCGCTATAACTTTTTCTTCTGGAATAACTTCTTCCTCTAATATAACTACATTTTCTTGAGTATTATTATTTTCTATATTTCCATCTATTTCTAATTCAAAATCACTTTCATTATTTTCTTGTTCTATATTAGTTTCATTATCACTGGCTATTTCTTCATCTATTTCATTTTTTAATGTATCTATATCAAAAAGATCTTCAACATTAGATTGTTCTTCTTTATTATCTTCTGTATTAAAAATATAACTTTTTTTATTAGTTTGTTCTTCATTATCATCATTACTATTAGCTTCAGGATCAAAAACAATTTCTTCATTATCATTATCATTACTATTAGCTTCAGGATCAAAAACAATTTCTTCATTATCATTATCATTACTATTAGCTTCAGGATCAAAAACAATTTCTTCATTATCATTATCATTACTATTAGCTTCAGGATCAAAAACCGATTTTTCATTATCATTATCATCATTACTACCACCTTTCTGGTTTAACTTAGGTATTTCAAATAAATCTAAAATTTCATTTTGTGTATTCAAGTCATCTAATGTAAATTTTTCTATAGATGTCATAAATATAAAATATATCTATATTTTATTTTAGATATAAAAACAATGAATTACAATTATTAAAATTGATTTAAAAATAAATTAAGTTATTTAATAAACATAAGTATGCATTATTTAGAATGTTTATCCGATATTACTGATTTTGAACAATCTAAAAAAATATTAACAGAAAAAGGACTATTTGTTAAAGAATATGATAATCTATATTTAGTTAAATATGATAAACAAAAGTGTGATATGACAAATATAGATATTAATAAATGTAGAGGACTTGTATTAGAAAAAGATACAAATAAATTAGTATGTGTTCCACCAACACATTCTCAAAATGTTCAATTATTTAATAATATTCCTACAGAAAAAACTCACTATGAAGAATTTGTAGAAGGAACGATGATTAATATTTTTAAATGGAATGGAACATTGTATTTATCAACACGAAGTTGTTTAGGAGGTTATAATACATTTTATAGTAATAAGACATTTAGTACATTATTTGGTGAAATTATTGATTTATCTAAATTTGATATTATTGAAGATAATATGAATTTAACATTTATCCTTCAGCATCCAGAAAATATTATTGTAAAAACATATAAAGTTCCAACTATTAAGTTAGTATATGGTGTATCTATCTATGAAAACAGATTACAATACTATGATTTACTTGATTTACAAAAACTTCTATTAGAAAAAGGATTAAGTTTTGAGATTCCTAAAAAATATTCTATAAATGAAATAACAGATTTATATGATATATTGAATAAAATGGATCATAGTGAACAAGGAATTATTTTAAAAAATATTGAATATGGATACTTACGAAGTAAAATTTGGAACGAACATTATAGATATGTTAGACAATTAAAAGGAAATAGTAATAAAAAGAAATTTATGTTTTTAGAATTAAGAAAAAATAAAAGTGTAGATGAATATTTAAAATATTTTGAAGATGATACTGAATTATTTGAAAATTATAGATTAGAGTTATATGAAACAACAAGTAAATTATTTAATTATTATCAGGATTTTCATGTTAGAAAATCAGAAGATGGAAAAAATGTTATAAAAAAATTTTTAGATATTCCATATGAATATAGACCATTATGTAATGAATTACATAAATTATTTATTAAAACAAAACAAAAAACAGATAAACGAACAGTTGTTTATTATATGAATAGTTTACCATCAGCAAAATTATTATTTGTAATTAATTATAAATATAGAAATGAAAGTAATTAGTTTACTCTGTATCTTTAGATTTAGCTTTAGCTTTACCTTTACCTTTTGTTTTTAAAATAATAGTTTTTTTAAATTGTTTTAATACTTGCGTGCTTAGAGTATCACATTGTTTTATTAATTCTGAACAAGTATTAGAAAATAATGTTTTTAATTTTTTAATATCATTAACTTTAATTCTGAACATAATTTTTTTTTCAAGTGGATGAGGATTCATATATCCTACAAATATATTTTCAGCTTTATATAACACATTAATATGCGATTGTAATAAATGGCCTAAAGTATGTGTTTCATTATGAATAACAATATCATATGCTTTCATTAAAGATGTAGATTCTCGTATTTCTACATTTGATCCAGTATTTGATATAGCTTTATCAAATTCTATCATAAACATTTTAAGTTTAAACGTCATTTTACTTAAAGCCTCTAATAAAATAGTATTTGGTTTTAGAATTCCAATAGATTCAATAATAAATTCAAACATATTTGGATCACCATTTTCATTAATATAGAAGCATCTTTCTGATTCTTCTAATTTAAATTTATTTTTTTGTTTAGATAATTCCATATCAGGATTATTTTTTACATATTTTTTAAATTCTAATTCTGCTATATTTGGATCAATCTTATTAGTAAAAACAACATTCGATACAGGTGAATATCTTATATGTTCTTTTCCAATACCTTTTGAAGATTTACCTTCAAGATGTATTTTTTCACCATTTCCATAAGGTGTTGGTTTTAATCTAGTAATAAGAATATAATCATTTGTAATTGGATTTTTAGGAAAGAATTTTTCACTGTTTTCAAATTCATTAGTTTCTAAATTTTTTATTTGAAAATCTTTAGTTGTAACATCAATAGGAATATTTGTTTTATTTTCAACGTTTAATATAAATTTATATTTAGTTGGATCATATGTTTCAATATTATCAGTATTTACAGGAATTAAACCAATACGATGTAATATAAATTCATTATGTAATGATGAAGTATTCTCTAATATCTTAATATCAGAAGAATCATATTCTTCAGTATTAAATCCAATTGTTTCAACTTCTGTAATGATTAATCTTCTTAAACAATTTACAAAACTACTATTACAATAATTAACATCAAATTTTAAAGTATCTCTTTGCGATTTATTGTCGAAATTATCAAATTGTATATTCATTGTTATTAATAAATAATATTTAAATTTAATAAATCAATTTTATTTAAGTAAGTATAAAATAATAAAAAAAAATGATAAATAAAAATATATGAAAAAAGACATAATATTTTATAGTAATCATTGTTCATATTGTAAAGAAGTAATTAATCAAATTACTAAAACACCTATAAATGATAATATTATGTATGTTTGTGTTGATGATGAAAATATTCAATTACCGAAATTTGTTAAAGCTGTTCCAACTATTTATTTAGTTAATGAAAAAAGAATTGTAGTAGACGAAACAATAAGCGAATGGATTAAAGAAAAAGTAAGTAAGCCTAAAGATAGTGAAATACAAGCATATTATGGTGGATGCGATAATAGCTATGGTGGTTCTTTTTCTACAATAGATAATGTAGATAGTAAACCTTTTATATCCTCATATACATTTTTAGGTGATGAACAAAAAATTGAAACTCCGAATGGAGAAAATGTAGGTGATAATAATAATCAAGGATCTAATTCTAGTTCATTAAATAATAGTTTTGAAAAAATGCAACAAAATAGAAATGATCAGTTTAGTATGCCTCAACGTAGATAAAATTATAAATTAAAAATGTTTTTTTTTTAATTATTTAAAGTATAAGGTTATATTTATATATAATTTTATTTGATTATTTAAATGAGTAATCCATTATTATCTGCATTTAATAATTTAGTTATCAAATTTAATGATGATTTAATAAGCACTTTTCCAGAAGAAAATGATTTTAAAGTATATAAAAGAGGAATAATATTATTAAATAGTGCTAATTCTAAAAAAATTTGTTCATTATTTAAAAATTATATGGTATTATATAAACCTAAAATTATAGAAAAAGATGAATCTTTTTTTTTAAATAATAATTATACAGAAATAGTTAATAATGTACAATCAGATGGATTAGAAAGTATAATTACAAAACTAAAAAATTATTGGAATAGTATGAGCAGTGGAAATAAAGAAAAAATATGGGAATATCTTAATTCATTAATAAAGTTATCGGATCTTATAAAATAACTTGCGTTAAATTAAATTAATTAAATTATTTTTAATTATATAATGAGTCAAACAAATATAGAATATTTTAACTCAACCTTAAAATTATTTATTTCTAATATTACTAAAATTTATCCTGAATATAATGATGTTCTAAATGACTATTATAAAGACATATTAGAAAATGATAGCAGCAGTGATGATAAATATGTTAAAAGATTTATGAGAAAATTTGCTGATTATAAAGAAATTATTTCAACTAAAAATAATGATTTATTTAATGATAGTATTTGTTTTCTTAAGAATATAGATTTTAAAGATATTTGGGAAAATGAAAAAACAGATAATTCTATAAAAGATACAATATGGGATTATTTACAAACCCTATATTTAATAGGAGAAACAATAATTAGTGATAGTAATAAAATTAAATCATTAGTAGAAAGTTTAAAGAAAAAAAGAAATAATGAACCAATTAATGATGCTGATTCTGAAGAAAATAAAGATTTAATGAATATGTTACAAAATTTATCAGAAAAAAAAGAACCTATTAATTTTGATGAAAATATGTTAAATAATGGACTTATAGGCAATTTGGCTAAAGAATTAGCTGGAGATATTAATTTAGATGATATGAATTTAAATTTAGATAATAATGAAGGTGAAATGCCCAATATAGGAGATATATTTGGTAAATTAATGAGTGGTAATAATCCAATGAAATTTATGAATTTGATACAAAATGTAGGTCAAAAAATTCAGACCAAATTATCTGATGGTAATTTAGATCAAGCTAAACTACTAGATGAGGCACAAAATATGATGGGAATGTTAGGTAATAATAATCCGTTATTTGATAGTCTTTTAGGAAATGCTAAAAAAGAAATGACACAGAATAATACTCCAAATTATAATAATAATCCTACAGCAGATAGATTAAGAAAAAAAATGGAGGCTAGAAAAAATAAAAAATAATTTAATTTATATTATTTTCTTTATATTTATTTAACAAAAATAGAAATTTTTTTTTTAATTTTTTTTTTAATTGTATATATTAATGGATAATAAAATTTGGTTTTCTAATATAAATTTATTATTTGAAACAGATAATTTTTTTAATATTATACCTATTTCTGAAATGAGTAAAGGTGAAAAAATAAATAGTATTACTCGATTTTCATTATATTTATCAATATTATTATATTTAGCAACTGGAAATTATTTATATTTATATATCATTTTAATTACTGTTTTAGTCACTTACATGATATATATATTTAATGAAAAAGAATTTTTTAATGATAATGATAATGATAATGATAATGATAATGATAATGATAATGATAATGATAATGATAATGATAATGACGTTGATAATGATACATGTAAAAAACCAACTATAGATAATCCGTTGATGAACCCTCTTATTGGAGATATTACTTATGATAATAAAAAAGCATGTAATATTAAGAATAATAACATTATAGACAAAATAGATAAAAAATTTTGTGATAGATTATTTCAAAATACATCAAGTATTTTTAATAATAGAAATAATCAACGCTCATTTTATACTGTCCCTAATTCACAAATAGTAAATGATCAATCTTCATTTGCGAAGTGGTTATATAATACACCAGTGTCTTGTGAAATTGGAACACCAATGTTATTAAAACAATATAGATCTTGTGCATTAAATAATAAAACATTAACAGAAATTAAAAAAGAATTATAAAAAAAAAATATAATTAATTATTATAATGACTAATTCAAATGATAGACAATTAAAAAGTCTCAATGTTAAAAATAATTGTTCACCTTTTGATTATAATAATAATTTTATTATAGATAGTAAAACAAAAATAAAGGATGATACATGTAATGAAAACGGTGAAATAAAACAAAATAACAACATTAACGATTATATGTTAAGTAATTATGCTTCTTGTAATTGTAGTTTAGATAATGTTTTAAAAACATCAACTAATAATCGTGGTATTCTTATTAAAGATGGTTATGGCGTTTCTGAATGTAATATTAGCGGTGATACAAATCTAAGACAAGGTAAAGTTGAAAGACATTATAAATCTGATTTACAATTATTTCCAAGACCATATTTAACAACACCATCTAATATTAAAGGTGAACTTAAGACAAATTTAGAAACTAAATTAATTCACAATCAACTAAATATAATGCGTAAAGGTCTTACAGAAAATTACGGATTTGATGATATTGTTATTCCACAAATTCCCCATCTTGCTGAAAATATTCAAAATCATCGAAATATTATACCTGAATCATCTGATTGTAAATTTAGTAGAACAGGTATTAACTCCCGTGAAATTATAAAATATCATGATTATATGAATCGTTCTAATGACTCAGATGTTATTAAAAATTTATTAAAAAAAAAAATGGAATGTCTTTACAATTAATTTATTATTTTATATTAAATTTAAATTAAAAATCTTATATATAAATATATGAGTTCAAATAAATTGATGTATGATACTTGCGAATACAAAACACGGTTAAATGAAAGTTCTGATACTTTAGAATATTTATTAGATCCAATACGATATGAAAATTGTAATAAATGTAGAACAGAACTTGGATTAGTTGGCGGTGCAGGAGTAAGTCAAATTAAAGGTAATTTAGTTGATTTAGAAGGAGATCTTTTTGGTATTACTAGAAAAGCTTCTTTATGTCCAACCAAAAAATATAATTCTGCTTGTGCCACTGGAGATATTAATGATTGTAATAATAAAGAAATTGTTTATTTAGATCATAATGGAAATAAAAAAACGATAGATACTAGTAAAGTTCATTTACAATCATGTAATATGATAAGATATAAACCTATACCAATTCAAAAACAACCAAATTATTTTACTTGTGGTAATTAATTAATTTTTATTTTATTATTTTTCTATTATTATATTATGAAATATAGTAGGAAAAAACACTTTAAAAAAAGAATTAAAAAATCCAAAAAAAAAAAAAAATATTTAAGTAAACAATCTGGTGGATTTATTGGAACTATGTTTAATGTTGCAATGACTCCATTTAAACTTATAGGAACACCGTTAATAAATAAATTAGGAAATATGATGGAATCAAATAATAGTTCAAATCAATCAAATCAAATAAATAATTCATTAGATTATGGAACATTAAATAATATAAGACTAAATAATAGTCATATAAACACATTAAAACAAATTTCTTCTTATGGATATGATAGTAATACTATGAATAGTTATATTCAACAATTACGACATATTAATATTTAATTTCAATTTAAGGATTTATTTTTATTTTCTATTAATGAATAAATATATAGATTGTTCAAAAGTATATATTGATAAATGTAATTTAGGATTAGGTATTTTTGCAAAAAATGATATAAAAGAAGGGGAATTAATAGAAAAAGGTTTATTAGAAATTGTTAATGGTGTTGATGGTAACATTAATCCACATTTATTTACATGGAGTGATGATCAAAAAACGTGGGCTTCAGGAAGCGGATGTCTTCCATATTATAATCATTCAGATAATCCAAATATAATAAAAAAAAGTGATCTCGTAAATAATACTATGGAAATATTTGCTTTAAAAGATATATCACAAGGAACCGAATTAAGAAATACATATTTTAGTAAAAAATGGCGTAAATGTTTTCAACATTTTTAAATTTAAAATTATTTAAATATACCAATTTAATAAATTAATTATGGAGTGTATTGGTTTATTAGGCCAAAAAGGTTCTGGAAAAGATACTTTAGCAGATTATTTAGTAAATAATAAAGGATTTGTTAAATATAGTTTTGCTACTCCTGTAAAAAATATATCAAAAATTTTATTTAATTTAAGTGATGAGCAATTATATGGTAATTTGAAAGAAATTATAGATGATAAATTAGGAATATCGCCTAGAGAAATATTTCAAAGGTTAGGAACCGAATTTGGACAAGATTTAATTTATAAATTATTTCCCGAATTAAAAATAAAAAAAAAACATATATGGTTAAGATTATTTGATTTTTTTTTAGAAAAAAATAAAGATAAAAATATAGTTATAACAGATGTTAGATTTGAACATGAAATTAATTATTTAAAAAAATTAAATTTTAATATTATTAAAATTTATAGAAAAGATAGTTTAATTGATACGCATATTCCTGAAAATCAAAATGATTTATACTATGATTTTTATATAGAAAATAATGATTCTAAACAGGATTTATTTAATAAATATAATAATTTTATTTATATTCCTTTTTAGTAATTATTTGTAAATTATTTGTAAAATATTTGTAAAATATTTGTAAATAATTATATATCATAAATATATATGAGTTTCAATAGACTTGATTATGATACGTGTGCTTATAAACAAGAATTAGCAGAATCATCTGGACCAGGTGATTATCAACTTACAACTCCTTTTATATCTTGTGAAGACTGTTTCAATAATGATCCACAAATTATTCTTCAACGATCAGGAAATAGTGTTGCTAAAAAAATTCCAATGGTAGATGTTAATTCAGAGTTAATGAATATTAATAGAAAATTAAGTAATTGTAGTAAAAGTGGATTTATTCCAAAATTTAATAAGGATGGAATGATTGATAATTCAATTGAAACAACTGATTTTAAGAACTGTAATATGCCTCTTACAGAAAATACACGCTTAAGTAATCCTTCCTGTAATTTAAGAGGAACTGGATGGAATAGATGGGAATGGTTATGCCAAGATCCTCAAGAAAGAGTTTTAATTCCATTTGATAATAATGTTTCTAATAGATTACTTTTTAAAGATAATCATCGTCCGTTAATTCCTAATTTAATGGATCAAAGTGGTGTTTTACCTCCTCGCAATAATGATCCAATAAAAGTTGATAATGTAAAATTCAATACCGTTCCATTAGGAGATGTTTCAGCATTGGCTTTTGATGAAGATGTTAAAAATTTATAATACTTAAGAATAAATTATATTGTATATAGTATGAATTATTATTTAACAGATAGTATTTTTATTAAAGATGGTGAATCTTTTTATGAAAATGATAAAAATATTAGAAAAATAAATAAAACCAATTGGCATAAATATTTAGATGATTATGGTTGGAGCAAATTGTGTTTAGGATGGAAAAAACGATTAAAAGAAGATAGTAATAATTCATGTTTTGGATTATTAGAATGTGGTTCAGATGGTGATTGTTTATTTCATGTATTATGTGAAGCATTAAATAGTGACTATTTATTTAAATTACGATTGCCTAAATATAATGTTGAATTATTAAGAAAATTAGCAGCAAGTGAAATCAATAAAGACAATTTTAATATAATTTTAGAAACATATAAATTAGATTTTAATGAAGATTCGTTTAATATTATGAATTCGTGGAATCCACATGATATTAAAAATATAACCCAATTAAAAAAAGAGATTATTAAAGGAGGTGATAATTTTTGGGGAGATCATATTTTGCTACAATTATTACAAAAAAAACTTAAAATTAATGTCATTATTTTAAATTCGGACAATAATAAAAAAACGTCAAATATTGATGAACGCTTTACTATTCATCCAATAGCATCTTTAGATTTAGATAATAATGAAAAAACAATTATAATATATTATTTAGATCAATATCATTTTCAACTTGTAGGTTATTTTGATGGACATATTATGAAAACGCTATTTTTAAAAGATGAGATTCCAAATATATTATTAAAAATATATAATAATGATTGTAGAAATAAATAATTTTTATTTTAACTTTAATAGATTTATTTTCTATTATTATTTTATAAAATGACACAAAGTAAAAAACGTATTATAAAAAATGGGAAACGTTATAAACGTAAATATATTAAACAGCGAAAGTTAAAAACAATTAAAGGTGGGACACAACCTCTAACTCCTATTACCCCCCTTACTACAAATCCAGAAAAACCTAAAAAATCATTCTTTAGTAAATTAAGTAATCCTTTTAAAACCTTAAAAAATCGTTCCGCGAAAGCTAGAGCAAGGTCTAAATATGCGCGTGGTTATGATTCTAAAAATACACCTGGTACATCCCCAACGTCAAATGAGATAAATAGAGCTTATAATAATCAACAACAAAAATTAGAACAAGAATTAGAACAATCTAGAAGTGTTAGAAAAAAAATACAAACTTTACTCAAAGGTTTAGAATATATAACACCACAAACAATTGATAGTTTAAGTGGTGTTGTGGAAACAGAGGTTTTAAAACAACTTTACGAGTTTAATACAATTAAAGAAAACCTTAAGGAACTTCTTGTAAAAAAACAAGAAGAAATTGCAACACTAAGAGGAACTGATTTATTTAAGGAAACCTTACAGACAGTAACTAATGCTGGTACAGACTTAGATGTTTTACACCCAGAGACGGATGATAATTTTAACGAAAAAAATGATCAAAGTCCTATTGGTGATACAAAAGTAGGTAGGTTTTTCTTTCTTTTCAGAGCACTAAGGGGGGGCAAACCCGAGTATTTATCAACTATATCGACCTGGCTAGCAAACAAATGGGAAGAACAGGGATGGTATCCATTTGATAAGGAAGAAAATATATCAAAACGACCAAATATAGATGATTCTAAAAAATATACTATTGAAAAATTATTTAGGGAATATTTCATAAAAAATCCAAAGTTAAATAAAAGTAAAGAAATTCATATTAGACTAATGGAATATATGGTTCAATTTATATTGTTTGTGATGGAGATACCTTCGATGAAAAAACAGTCTACTGATGGAGGACCATCATTATCTATACAAGATTCTCCAATAAATACTGGGTTTAATAGTCAAAACTGGGGGGGACAGGATATATGGACTCCTCGATCTTTATCAAACACTCCGGTATTACCAGAACCCCCAATCAGACGAGTACCAGTTTCTTCACCAAACAGTCAGGTCTTCCCAAGAGCAGAGGGGTTAGAGGATAATCCATTTAACACGGATGCTTAAATAAGATTAAGAAGTGATAATACTACCGCATTTTAAAATTTAAGTAATGTAATATTACCTTCTTGAGATTCATAATATTGGTCTGTTTCATAATCATACGTTGGTATCCGACAAAGATCTCCATCAATTAATTTTTTAATATAAACATAGGAATATGTATTTATAATTTTACTATAATAATGTGTCATTGTTTTATTATCACTTAACATACCTATATATGTTTTGTTATATATTCCACTATAACTATTAATAATTTTTTTATTAATAACTTTATTATAAATAAATTCATACATTATTTCATTTGTGTCTTTATTAGTGTATACAAATAATAGATAATTGCGTCCAATATCATCCATACCTCTCATTATAGATGCGTTTACATATTTTTCAATACCATGATTTTTTAAATAACATTTAGTAGATTTTGTAAAATGGCATCTATTGTCTATACATTTATATTTTTGAAATTTACAAAAAGGTAAATTAATCAATTTATTATATCCAAAAATATCTATCATCATACTACTATAATTTTGTAAAATATATTTGTATCCAGCATATTTTAGTATATTATCATATGTTATAAATGAATTAACATATTCTAATGTATGTGCTATTATTAAATCATTATAAAAACGTAAATACTTTGAATAATATATTCTAAAAGTTAATGAAGTAAGAATATCATACCAATCTTTATAAATCAAGAAATAGGATTTAAATTGATTTATATTGTATGATTCATTTGGGATAAGATGTTTAAAAATTAAAAATTTTAATTCAGATGGTATAGAATTCATTTATAATTATTTATAAATCATTAATAAAATCAATTTTATATTAAATAAATTTATTTTTTATACTAATAAATAAGTTTTTACACAATGATTCATTAGATAATCTATATTTTTTTATATAATCTTTATTATTATCTTTATAAAAAATAACTATAATTTCTTTTATAAATGCTATATTACGAATATTCTTATAATTAATGTATTTTTTTTTGAAATAACCATTAATACAAAGTCTATCAAATTCTAATTTTATTTTATAATTAAATAAATTATATTTGAAATCTTTACATTTAAATACATCAATAATATCAATTCTACATAAGGGACAATTTGGTTTTCTATTTAACCACATATTTAAACAAAGTTTATGATATCTATGATTACATTTAAGAGTAGTTGTATATTTTTCATTTTCTATAGGTTCTAAACATATAGGACATTCTTCACAAATATTATTCATATAAATATATTATTTTTTTTTTTAATTAGAATAAGCTAGTCCACCCATTCCACTCATAATTCTTAATATATTATAATTTATAGCATAAATCTTAATATACGCTGATCCAGAATTATATGTTGTTCCTATAGTATTATCAGTAACAGTAATATTAAGATGAGCATTATCAATTCTTGAAAAATTACATGTTCCCGATGGTTGATGATCTTCTGGTTTTAATGCGAATGAATATACATTTATACCTGGTGCAGGACATGTAGTGTGATGTTGATACGGTTGAACTAAATTAAAATATTTTCCTTCTCGTTCGGATATTCTATCATTACCATTTAATACAATTTTAGCTTTAGATATACAATTATTTCCACCATCAAGTAGTGCTACTTCATTATTTAATGACCATAATCCAACACTATTATCAACATTAACAACACCGTTTGATTTTGTATAATCTTTAATATCGGTATAACCAGCATTTTGATTAGTATAAGATGTATTAGATCTATTCCAAGTATTTTTATCATATTTCAAACTACCTTGTAATTGAACGTTGGGTAAACCATACCATAAATTTTGTATATTTTTACCTCCTACCATTCCAGGACCACTTGCTGGTTCAGGTGTTCCAGTAAATCCAGAATAGTCCCATAAATCAGTATAGTTAAAATATTGTTTTCCAGCACGGCTTTGCGAATATCCATTGCTTCTATAATTTGTTGGTTGAACAACCCAAATTATTTCTTTAACAGGATGCGTAAAATTTAATTTAATATTATTAGTTGAAGACGATAATGTATCATTGCCATTAAATTGTAATTGTTCTATTAAATATTCGTGTGGAACTTGTGAGAATCTACGTCGTTCATCAGTATCTAAATAAATATAGTCGGCATAGACATTAGTATTTCCACTTCCTGATATTTTAGGTAGAGTTGAAAACACATCTTTTCCAGAACTAGCATTGTAGGATGTTGTTGAAGATGTAGAAGTTTGTTTATTAGCCCAAATACAATCATTTAAATCTCTAAAATTAATATTAATATTTATATCAGAATATTGTAATGCTATAAGTGGTAATGCCATTCCTGGATTTCTACAAAACCAAAATTGTAATGGAATATATAATGTATATTCAGGTGATTTATTTTCTGTAGATGATGCGGTATTAGAACTATAAATTTGAGTTAATTTTGGAACATTTCCTACCATCTCAGCATAACCTCCTGTTTTTCCGGGTGATTGTGATAATTCATTCCAAATATGTAACCATTCACCGTAGTGTTTATCTATTTTTTGCCCACCAATTGATATTTCAACATCTTTTATTAAAACATGACCGATCCAATTTAACCATCTAAAAGCTCTAAAATTACTATTATCACTATTAGTTCCATTACCCTCACTTATATCTATAGATGGTAATTTAACTTGTATATACATTTTATGAACTAAATCAGCATTACGTTGTAAAGTTACATTGACTTCTTCACCAAAATCTGCTGTACCATTAATAGTTTGTTTAATAGATTCCATAGAAAAGTTAGTATGTCTTCTATATACAGCTTTAAAAAATGTAATTTGGGGATTTCCAGTTAAATATATATCTTGTGATCCATAGGCAACGATTTGTAATAATCCACCTCCCATATATATTACTAAATATTTTATAATCTTTAAGTTATGATTTAATTAATCAAGATATTAATAAAATATATATTTTCTTTAACTATATTTTCTATTTAAAGAAAAAAATATTTATTATATTTATTATATTATTATGTCATTTAAAGTTAAAAATAAAACAATAAAAAAAAATTTAGACACAAGAATAACTTTAGATGCTAAACATAATGAAAAAATACAAATAATTACTGATAAACAAAAAATAATTAATTCTAAAAATATAGAATTAGAAAATTTAAAAAAACAATTACATAAACTTCAAACAACAAATTACAAAAAAAATATTATTAAAATTATAAATATTAAAGATAAAATTATTAGTTTAGAAAAATATTTAAATACGTTTAATAAAAAAGAAGAAATAAATTATTTACTAGATACAGGACATATACTATTTAATTATTATGATACGACAAAAAATAAAAATAATAAAACTATAAATAAAGTTACAAAAATTAATAATAATAAATCTGTTTCTGAATATTTTAATATTAATATAAAAGAAGCTGGAGTATCTAAAGCTCAATTATATGATAAATATTTAACTAAATTGAATAATACAAATTTTAAAAATATGACTATTACTAATATAGATATATGTAGAACTTGTAATAAAGAAAAAAAATTATTTTTATCAGAAGGTAAAATGATATGTGAAATATGTGGCGATGAAAATAAAATATTAATTGATTCGGATAAACCATCATATAAAGATCCACCAAGAGAAATAAGTTATTTTGCTTATAAAAGAATTAATCATTTCAATGAATGGTTGGCACAATTTCAAGCTAAAGAATCTACTGATATTCCTAAAGAAATATACAATGAGATTTTAATAGAATTAAAAAAAGAAAGAATTTTGAATGTCAATACATTAACACAACAAAAATTACGGGAAATTTTAAAAAAATTAAAAAAAAATAAATATTATGAACACATTCCGCATATAATTAATAAATTAAATGGTATACCACCTCCAATAATGACTCGTAAAACAGAAGAAGAATTGCGAAGAATGTTTAAAGAGATACAAATACCCTTTCAAAATCATTGTCCAAGTGAAAGAAAAAATTTTTTATCATATTCATATATATTACATAAATTTGTTCAATTACTAGAGTTAGATGAATTTATTCCGTGTTTTGTACTTTTAAAAAGTAGAGAAAAATTACATCAACAAGATGTCATTTGGAAAAATATTTGTAAAGAATTGAAATGGGAATTTATTCCAAGTATTTAATTATAAACAAGTCTATTTTTTTTTTTTTTTTTATTATAAATTAAATAATGGATAGAATAATTGATATGAAACAATTTATTTATATCGATCAAAATTTATGTTTATCATTAAATATAAAATTTTTTAGGAAACAAAAAAATTATGAAGAATTTATAAAATATATTTTTAATACTATTGATAATATTTTATTATTAAGAAAAAATAAACTTAATGATGATACAATGAATGTTTGTATTGATTTAAAAGATTATAAAATAAAAGAAATAGATTATGAATTTATAAAAATAATGATACGTGTATGTGAAGAAAAATATCCAGATAACTTAAATACAATTAATATAAAAAACGCTAATATTATGATTAAAACTATTTATTCAGTATTAAGACCTTTTATTAATAAAGATACGCGAAAAAAAATATTTTTTATTAAAAAAAATAAAAAAAAAGAAAAGGATGTAAAAGAAAAAAAGGAGGAACACAGTTTTCAAATTAATGAAGAAAATATAGATGATTTATTTGATGTTTAAATACCACAATTCTTATCTATTTTTAAATCTATAGAAGGTGATACTAAATCTAAAATATTATAAACCATTCCTGCTGTAAATGATATTAACATAATTTCATAATGACTTAATTTTGTTTTAATTAATGTAAAACAGGAAAAAGCAACTATTAATACTAATATTAAATATTTAATCAATCTTCTTAAAATTTCTCGTATATTCATTAATATATAAATATATATTTAATTAATTAAACCATTTAAAGTTTAATAATTTAATTATTTTTATAAATGGAAAAACAAGATTATTTAGAAGTTGATAACCCTATTCCAGGACAAAACTATGCTTGTATTTCGTTTGTATCTCCTGACGAAATGATTAAGCAAAAGGAATTATTTTTATTTAATAAATATATGAACCAACGATGTGGAGAATTAGAAAATAACTTATCTGAAATCATTAAAAAATGTTCGGATGAAGTAAAAAATAATATTCAAAAAGATATGATTGATAAACTTAAACTAGAATTAAAATATACTTATGATCAATTTAAAAATAAATATGATGATTTTAAATATAAATTTAACGATGAACTTAATACAGCATTTGATAAAGTTTCTAATAAAAAAACAAGCGTTAGAGGTGTAAAAGTGAGAGGTGTATATGATAGTTATGGACAAGCAGAAAAACGTGCTAAAGAATTACAAAGAACTGATAGATCATTTCATGTATTTGTAGGACAAGTTGGATACTGGTTACCATGGGATCCTAATGCTGATCAAGTTCAAGAAGAAGAATATTTAGAATCAGAATTAAATAACTTAATGGGAGAATATAAAAAGAATGAAATTAATAGAGATATTTTTTATGAAGAACAAAAACGTGAGAAACTTAAAGAAGCTGCTAAAAACTTAAAAGAACATGAAGATAAAAATATTGAAGATAAATTAGATGAACCAGATCCATGGATGAATAGTAAATTTAAGAGTGCTCCAGCAACTGAAACCGAGACTGTTACTGAAGATAGTGCTAATATTGATGACAATATTGAATCTGAAAGTTCTGAAGCAAACGAAACTGTTGTTACTACTGAAGCTGATAATATAACAGAAGAAACAAAAATAAAAACTATTTAATAATTATATGAAATCATTATTTATTTTGGGGTTTTTTTTAATAATTATATGGATAACTTATAATTATTCATATAATAAATATTATAATGAAAAAATAGAAAAAGAAATTAAATATATCTTATTACCATTAACAATACAAGAACAATTTAAATATGGTAATATAGATGAAAGTATATTTAGAAAGGATAATATAACTAAAAATTATTCTTTATTTTAAATATAATAAATTGTAATTTTTAAATTTTTATGTAATAAATATTATATGAAGATAATAGTATTATTTATATTATTGTTAGGAATAATATTTCTTATTTCAGGATATTTAGAATTGTATTTTAAATCTAAAGAAATTAAAACAGAAGTAGAATATAGATTTGTTCCTAGAAATGTATATGATCAATTACAATCCAATAATTTAGAAGAACAATTTAGTTATATGTTTGATGCAACAGATGCTAGAAATAATACTAATCTGATTTAATTTTATATATATGACCAATATATTTCGTTTTAATAGTTGGGTCTTCTATTTTTTCTATTTTATTTAGTTTAATACCTCTTATTATTCCATTTTTAATAAGTTGTGCCCTATCAAATTTTTTAGTATCATCCCAATTATCATAAATTAAATCATTCAATATATACCATGACATAGAATCTTCTGGAGAAACAGATAAAACATCTAAAACACGTCTTAAATAGGTTTTTTTTACTTTTTTTTCTTTATTCATTCGATACATAATTATATTTAAATAATTATATTGATTTCAATTTTACTGATTATCAGTAACTGGTTTTTTTAACATTTATAGTTGGACCACGTTTTTTAGGAGCAACAAAATCGTTTTGTTCTTCTTCAGAATCATAATTATCATTAAATTTAGAATTGTGGTGTTCCCAGAATTCTTGAGCCCCGATTTTAAAATCTGAATGTGGATCAGCTTTATACCAAAAAACTTGATCTTCTAATTTATTACTTTTGGCATTATTATTAATAACTAAACAATTATAATCTTCAGTACATTGATCCATTACTTGACAAAATATTTCAAATGTAGGAAACATACCAGCATAATGTTCATATAACCTTTTTCTATTTGAAACATAGTTTTCTCTAAGAATAAAAACATAATCTATATTCGTTCTTAAACTTGGTGGTATACCTAAAGCATATTGCATGGTAATTATAAATAAAATTTTATAATGACGACCATTCATAAATAAACTTCTAATATTTGGATCTCTAATCCAAGTTTGATCGTAAAGACAATCATCTAATATAAGAAAAGCTCTTGGATCAATATTAGATTTTCCATAATTAGTATTTTCTTTATTAATTTTTTTAATTACCATTTTTTGTCTTTTTAGTGTATTATTTATAATTTCAGGAGTATAAGCATCGTGTATAAATAAATTTGGAACTATACTACCATAAAATGAATTAGCTGCTTCCGTTCCTGAAATAACGGTTCCAATAGGGACTTCTTTATGATAATATAATAAATCTTTAACTAAAAAACTTTTTCCAGTTTCACGTTTTCCAATAAAAACACAAACTTTATCAGATGATATATCATTTAAATTAAATTTTTTTAAAGCTAAATTCATTACTAATCAATCATTTTTTTTTTAGATATAAATATACGCAAATATATTTAAAGATTAATATTTAAGTTACATTATTAATTTTAATAATGAATACTAAATGTATAAAAATTAATAATGATATATTAGAAAATCTAAAGAATGAATTTAACAAAAATATAAATATACGAAATATTCAAACATATTTTCCTATAATGTCATTATTTTTTGAATTTTATAATAATTCTACTACAAATTTTATATTAAATTCTAATTTTTTAGTAAAAGATTTAATTGAACCTATAGAACAAAAAAAATTAGATAGTTATATAAAGTTTTTTTTTAAAGCATCTATTCTTAATCAAAATAACAATGAGACATTTGAGAAAGATATTTTTATTAAAATTTTACCTATTCTTAATATTTCTCAAACTATGATGGATGAATATAAATTAGATAATTCTATATTACCTAATATTTTTTCATCACTAACTAGTAAAAAAATCAATAATTATAATAATAGTGCATATATTGATTCTTTTTTTTCATATTTAGGAAGTATCTTAACTGAACAAGGAAAATGTCCTACATTTCCGTTATTTTATGGAACATTTAGCGGTATTGCTGATGAATTTAAACATGATATTTCTGAAGATTATAATTCTATAAAAAATACATCTTGGTTTAGAAAAAATATTAACACTAAATTTAAAATACATAATATTGATTTAGATAGATCTGATAATAAATCATTTAAAAAAACTAATATTAATGACATGTGTCAAGATATTGATGATATATTAAATGATGAAACATTAGATGAAAACACCGAATCATTAGATGTAAACAATGAATCATTAGATGAAAACAACGAATCATTAGATGAAAACACCGAATCATTATATGAAAACAATGAATCATTAGATGAAAACAACGAATCATTAGATGAAAACACCGAATCATTAGATGAAAACACCGAATCATTAGATGAAAACAACGACTCATTAGATGAAAACAATAATGAAAGTGATGAAAACAATGAGGATAGTGATGATAATAAAAACATTATACCGTTGAAAGATGATAGTATACTTGATATAGAAATTGATAATATATCTTTTGATGAAATTAATTTATCTAACTATGATAAACTATCAATTAATTCAGGATCAAATATATCATTATCAGATAGTGAAATATATGAAATTAATTATTGTTGTATTGAAAACTATCCAGTTCAGATAAATTGTATAGAAAAATTAGAATATACATTAGATAATTACATTGAAAATACCAAAAATAATATACATGAAGTCGAATGGAAATCTATATTATTTCAAATATGTTTTGGTTTATCTATAGCTCAAAAACAATATGATTTTGTTCATAATGATTTACATTCTAGCAATATTATGTTTAAAAAAACTGAATTAGAATTTTTATATTATAATTTTAAAGGCAATTGTTTTAAAATACCTACATTTGGTAAAATTACTAAAATAATTGATTTTGGTAGAGCAACTTTTAATTATAAAAATAAGGTATTTTTTAGTGATGTATTTAAAAAACACGGTGATGCTGAAGGTCAGTATAGTTATCCATACTTGAATAATTTAAAAAACTGTAAAATAAAACCAAATAAGAGTTTTGATTTATCTAGATTAGCAACAACTATTATAGAACATTTTGATGAAGATAGTAATATATATAGATTATTAAAATTATGGTGTATGGATAAGTATGGTAACTTTTTAATGAATCTTGATGATGATTTTAATCTATATAGAATTATTGCTAAGAATGTTAAATCTGCTGTTCCTAAAAATCAAATAAATAAATTAATATTTAAAGAATTTCTTATAGAAAAAGAGGATATTAAAAATGAATATATATACAATTATTGATAAATAGTTAAAAATATAATACCTAAAAATGTAGAAATATAAATATTTAAATAGGATAATATCATTATACAGAATAAAAATACTAATTTAAATAAAAAATTATTAATGTATGGAGGTTTGGTTTTTTTATTATAAACAATACAATTAATTAATATTAATATGAAACATACTATATATACAATATCTTTATTAATCATATATTAATAAACTATATTTTTAAAAATCTGGATCACCTATTTTAACATTACTTTCTGGAATAGTTATTTTTTTATCTTTAATATATAAAACAAATAATATAGACACTGCTATAAATAATACTAATTTAAAATAAGAATTATTTTCATATTTATTTTTAGTTCTATTATTTTCTAAATAAAATAATACTGTACATATTATTGCTATAACACAAGATAATAAATATTTATTTTCAATAATAATATTGTAATATTTACTAATCATTTATAACATTTTTTAATAAAATTATTTATAATTTTATACTTACTAATTAAAAAAATTAAAATCTTGTTTTGAATATTTTTTAATTTTGTAATTATTTTCATCATCATAATCTATTTCTATATCTGTATCATTAAAAGAATTTTTTTTTTTAGGTTTTTCAGAAGTTTCTATATAGACTGTTTTAATTTTATTATCATCTAAATTTTCTAATTTATTATTTGGTGTATCAATATAAATTTCATCTAAATTAGATAAATCATCATCTATATTTAAATTTAATGTTTCTATTTTTAAATTATCAATCTCGTTATTAATAGTATTTTCAACATCTATTTCTATATCACTTAAAGTATTATTTAATTCATCTATTTTTACTGTTTCTAATTCTAATTCACTCATTTCATTATCTGATTGTGAAATAATGTCCTTTTTTAATTCTGTAGATTTATCTACTTGTATTTTATGATCTGTAACGAGTTGTTCTTCTAAATTATTATTTTGATTTGATTCTAATAATCCGATTTCTTCTTTAGAATTTTCATTTTCAGATTCAGTTTTAACTAAATCAATTTCATCTTTAACTATGTCGGTTTTAACTAAATCGATTTCATCTTTAACTATGTCGGTTTTAACTAAATCGATTTCATCTTTAACTATGTCGGTTTTAACTATGTCGGTTTTAACTAAATCAATTTCATCTTTAACTATGTCGGTTTCAGGCTCATTTGATTCATAATTATTTTCAACAAAAGATACAGAATTTAAAATATCATTATTATTTTCTAAAGATTCGATATTTTTAATTCTATCTTCATTAATATTAACACTTTCTTTAGATTCTAAATCTAAAGAATTAATATTTAATTTTTCTAATTTTTCTTTAGAACAATTTTCAATTTCAGCCTTTACCATTTTTCTTAAGTTTTCATGTTCATTATTATTTTCACTCACAGTAAAATCTGTATTAGCTTCTTTAAATTCATTTCCTAAATATTCTTTTAAAATATGTTTAACAGGTAATTGTTTCCTTATAGTTTCATTTATAGTATTATCTATTATTTTTTCAGCATCTCTTCTATTCCGTTGGTATTCAAATTTAGAAATAGTATCATCAAATAAATATGGATTCTTCCAAAAAATTCTAGCTACTTCAATATAACATAAATGAATAAAATGATCAACTTTTGGTATTTTTAAATTAATTTTATTTTTATTTTTACTGAAATTTATAGATGTTAAAATACGTGTGTGACTTACAAACACAGCTGTTAATAAATCTTCTAACCAATCACAATCAGATATTTGAACTAATGAATTATAATGTTCATTTATAACTTCTTGGTTCCATTTTGGTATTTGACTTAAATCATTTTGAAAATGTAATAATGTATCATTATTAAAACTATTAGTTTTAGAATTATTATATATTATTTTTATTCCTTTAAAGATATTAGGACTAATTATATTAACTAATTGTTTCGTGTATTCTATTTTTGCATCTACCAATATTGCCAAATTACCTTCTTCCATGTTTAATGGATATATAGAAAATTAAAATTATTGATATACGCACATTAATTTCTTTAAATATTATAATGGATAATATAGTTAAGTTATATATGGATACAAAAAACTCTCAAAATAATTTAATTAATTGTCATAAAGAATTTAAAAATAAATATTTAATTTTGTTTAAAAAAAATAATAAAAAATTTAATACTAAAGCAGATAATGGTATAAGAGAACTTAAATTATTATTAAATTATCTAAGAAAACACCATGAACTTAAAGTTATTTATAATGCGTATAAAGATGTTATGAATCATTACTTGAATTTAAAGAAAAAATTTTCTTATTTTTCATATATTTCTAAACCATTAATACCCGAATCTAAATTAAAATATATGGTTAAAAAACAAGAAGATCTAATGACATATGTTGATAATTTAAATAAAAAAATTCCAAAGCTATGATTCTATTTTTTTAATTAAAAAATAGCGTTCCCAAATTTTATTATTTGTATTTTTTTCATAACCATTACATACAACATATGGTTGTAATTTATACTTATTACATTTTAAAATTTGTCTTATCATATTTATGGTAGGAAATTTTTGTTTATCTATAGAGTTATTATGTAAACAAGTTAAATTATGAGATTTATATTTTTGTTTTAATTTAGGAATCATCGTATTTATTTTTTCTTTAAATTTATCTAATCTAAGATATTTTTGATTAAGTGTTATATTTAATAAATCTTTTTCTGAATTTATTGGCTTTTCAATAATATTAAAAATTTCTTTAATAAGATCAAAATTAGAATTATCCATAATTTATATATTTAAAAATACTTTAAATATATAAATTATAATATGGATTATGAAAATGAAATTAATAAAATTTTACAATCAATCGATAATGAAATAATACAACCTTTGAATATAATATGTCAAGAAAGAAATAAAAAAGTAGATATATTTTATAGTAAATTTTTAAATTATAATGTTAATAAAAGCAATATTAAGGAATGTAAAGAATTATTAGAAAACTATGAATATATAGAATCTATACTTGATTTAAAAAAAGGAGACAAATTCCGTTTTTTATCTAAAAAATTCTTTTATGATTTAAAAATTTCACCATTAGTAACATTAATACAATATAAAAATGGACTTATAACCTATAGAAATGGATTATTTATAAATTCAGTTAGAGATAATGTATGTTTTTTTAAACATATACCAGATGAATTATTAGTAAAAATGAAATTGATGGAACTTATAAATGATTAAAGTTAATTTTTATTATCTTTACTATCTTTTTCTATTTTTTTTAAATAATCATTCATTATTTTTGTCGAATCTTTTATATTTATTATATCATAATTTTGAGCCATAAATGCTCCAAATATAGTTCCACACATAAAAGATAAAAAATTAGACATAATATATATTAAAAATTGATTTATTTTTTGAAATTAATTTATTTTAAATAAAGATGGATTTTTACATTTCTATATATACATTAAATAAATTAGATAATACTTTACAAAATTATAAAAAAAAAATTCTAAAAGATTTTCATTCTATAAATAATTTATCTATAGATTATGAAACATTTGAAAAAAAGATATTAGAAAGAAAAATTAATAAACCTATTGTAAAACAATTAGATTATAATAAATGTCATGCTTATATTTGGAAAAAAAACTATGGCAAAATACAATGTAAAAATAATCATAGTATAAATAAGTTTTGTAAAAAACATAATTTAAAACAAAATTATGGCATAATTAATTTCTAATATAATTTATATGAAATTATTAAATGAAGAATTAGGATATGATGATAATTATTTTTCTGTTATCAATAATTCACCACTATTAAGTGGTTCACAAGAACAATCGTTTAATCCATCGTTCAATTCTGATAAATCAAACAACAATTCAAATAATAATCCTATTATATTTGAAAGAGCAAATAATAATACTAATACTAATACTAATACTAAAACAGAACCAGTAATAAATATAGATGACATAAAACAAAATAAAATAAATGATAATAATATAGAAATGAATAATTTACAATTATCAAACCAAAATAATCAACAAATGAATTATTCGCAAGGACAAATGAATAATTCTCCAGAACAAATGGCATTTAAACAATTACAAAATCAATTAATTAATAATAGAATTTTGGATAATAATCATATAAATGATAGTCAAATGAATAATCAAATGAATAACAATCATATGAATAACAATCATATGAATAACAATCATATGAATAACAATCATATGAATAATAGTCATATGAATAATAGTCATATGAATAACAATTTAGAAAAAGATAAACCAAGATCTTTAAAGATAATAGTTTCTACAATTAATTATATTTTAATAATTTTATTAGCTTTAGCATTAAATGATTTAGGTAAATTTTATATAAATAGAGCTATAAAATATCAAAATGGAAATCATAAATATTATGTATATTATGTTGGAGGTATAATTATTATTTTATATTTAGTAAATAGAATGATTAATAAGCTAAACTAACTTAGATAACTATTTATTTTTATTTAAGTTTTTTTTTTTTTTAATAAA
>Ga0209634_1000354_pt1 | contig 35239 bp, 42 predicted proteins | sample LinPmetageLP40_FD_184043 | JGI IMG/M metagenome (GOLD analysis project Ga0209634, IMG submission 184043) | Marine viral communities from the Pacific Ocean - LP-40 (SPAdes) (version 2) | ecosystem: Environmental > Aquatic > Marine > Oceanic | place: Pacific Ocean | collected 2010-08-26 | reverse complement strand
ATAAATAGGTTTCCCATATATATTATTGTCTTCTTGACTTAATATAGAAGTTTCTTTTAAGTAATCTACAGACACGCAAACCACATCATTTAATGATGGTTTTTTATAACTTTTTACAAATACACAGCCCATTGCCATAAATCCTTCATTTGCCTTAGGAACCCAAATAGATAAAGGTTCATCAAAATCATCCACAAAATCTTTATTATCCCATATTAATTCATAATCTATTGGTTTATCGACTGCTCCAGAAAAAATAGGAGTATTAAAATTTTGCAATGTTTTTATAACTGGAACTTCCTTAATAGTTTTTTCTTTAATTGGTTTATTCGATGCTGATGTAGTGGTATCCGATTCCGATTGAAATGTTTCAATATTTAGTTTATCTAACATATCTAAACGTACTACAATATCACCAGTTGGATAAAATTCACCATTTGGATCAAATTTTGGTGTTAATACAACAACATCATCATTTGAAATTGTATTATCCTTGGTTTTTCTACCATATAAAAATGTTTTTACTTGGTATTCTTTAACATTTTTGACAAATAATTTATTATTACTATCAAATTTACTTCTGATTTTTAAATAATATAATGTATCAACATCATTCACTTTTTTAATAACTCCAAAACTATTATAGTCTTTTTCAGTTATTAATGGTTGTAATGGTTGAAAAGATGCTGAATTATTAAAATTATAGTTTATATTTATATTTTTAGTATTTGGTTTTTTAGTAAAATAAACATAACAACTACAATCACTATATGTTAAATATCTTTCAGTTTTATCATTTGGATTTATATGTTGTATTGAAATATAGCCTGAATTTTTGTTCAATCCTTTCACTATCTTGAATTTTGAATTACTATATTTATAATTGAAACTGAATTTAGCATTACGTTGTTCATTTATCAATCGTAATTTACTATTTTTAAATGGTTTAATGCTACATTTTACATTATTTTTTATTTTATCAATAAAATTATAATCTGTATTCAATATAAGATCTGGATTAAATGCTGGTACAATTGAACTCAATGCTATACTCTTAGGAATATCAAAATTATTTATTAATACTTTTGGTTTGAATACAAACGATTTTTGTTTAAAAAAATTAAAATAGTCTTTGAAATATACATCATTACTTTGAAAGTTCATTGGTACAAATTGGCATCCTTTATAAAAAATATTTCTAAAATTTTCATTTACACTTGAAAATTTAGAATCTGGTATCACAATTGTTATATTATCTTTATTGTATTCTTCTAATAATAATTTCTCACTTTTTTTTTTATTTGTTATTAAAGATTTGTCATATATTTCAAGTGTAATTGTATCTCCCATATTACTATTTTTTAATACGACATCATTTTCAAATATAATTTTAGTTTTAGTAACACTATTTATAATAAACATAATTGATCCAGTATTATTATATGGATTTTTTGAACCACTCATAAATAATCCATCGCCTTTGTTTATACCATATTGTCTAAGATTAACATCATCATGTATTTCTAAATAATCTTTAAAAGAAACATTATCTCTCTTTTCCCCAATATTTGATGATTTGAATTCTATTTTATCACTATCTAATTTAAATTTTGGACCACTTAAATCATCATTATTTAATACTGCTTCATTATAAGTTATTCTATTTAAATAACTTTTATCAGTCGATGCTGTTATTAATTTAGATAATGTACTATTATTATGTGGACCATTAGATAATATAATACATTTTTCTTGTAATTCACATATATTTCTTTTAGCAATATTTATTTGATTATATTTTTTACCTAACAAATATCCACCATTTACATTACCTTTCTCATCTAATAAGCCACCCATATAGGTTTCAAGTATATCATGTACTTTATTAATTGTTTTACTGTTTGTTGTTTTAATATCTAAAAATATAAATAGCGGATCTCTATAATTTTCTATAAATTGTTTATTAAAAGCAAATTTTTCTATGATTTTTATTACAGATTCAAAATCTATATTATTTAATGTGACTTGATTATTATTTATACTATTATACACAACTGGTATTGTATCTTCTTTATTTTCTTTATCATAGATTGGTATTTCTATGTATCGTGCACCAAAATATAATACCTTTTTAATCATTTCTAAACTACAATAATCTAATACCTGATTTCCTATTAAAAAACAATTGTTACTACTACAAATATAATAATCACATAATTTTTTTTGTTTGTAAATATTAACACCTTCTGTATTAATAAAATAACAATAATCTAATGAAAGTCTTGGTTTATCATATATTATAGTATTATTCAATGAAATAAGTTTTTTTTTTATTCTGTTATTTTCCGAAAACATATACGTTAAATACAGAATGATAAGAATAATTATTATAACAATTATAATTGTCATATTTGATTTTACTAGTGTCATTACATCATTTACTTTTATATCCATTAAATTCTATCAAGATTTTATTTATATATTTTATTTTATATATTTTATTTCTTTAACATTTAATTTATTTCTTTGATTTTTGTTGTTTACATTTTGTATCTTTTTTTTGCGTCTGTTTTCTTTTTTTGCTTGGTAAACGACAATTTTTTAAAACTATATATATATCTATATCTGTATTTTCTTTATTATATATCATATAACCAGTAATTGATTTATCATATATACTAGAGACACCAATATATTTCATAGCATGTTTGTTCCCATTTACTTTATGAGTAACGAATTCAGGATCATTATTATCTTCACCATATTTTATTGTTTTTAATGCTATTTTAGATAATTTACATGGTATATTATCATTTCCCCAAGACCATCTCCATGTACAAGCTTTTTTATTATATGTTCCAATTATTTCATATCTACATGTCATTAATTTCGCATATTTATTAGATGCCAATAATATGCCATTTGGATTCAAATCATAGTTTGTCATACAGTTTAATTCAAATTCCTTTTTTATATTGGTATTATTTTTATTTAATTTTTTTAATCTATTTAATATTGTTTTTTCTTCAAGCATTATAATATAATATAATATAATATAATAATAGTATAATGAGTAAAATATATACAATTTTGAATACAATTAACGAACTTTATGATAATACATTCGAATCGATCAGAAATAAAGAAAACTTCAAAAAACATTATCGTAAATTATCGAAATATTTATTTGATAATGGTTTAATAAAAAAAACACGCAATATAACTATGGCAAAACAATTTATAGAAGACCTTAAACATGAAATACCAATCTTGACTAAATTACAATTAAAAATAATGTATACTACTTTTGTAGAATTATTATGGAAATTACAAACTGGAGACTTAATCCCGATTAGTGAATTGATATATATACCTAATAAAAAAGGAAATAAATTAAGTTTACCAGTTGTTATTATTGAAGTAATTGAACAATCGCCAAAAATAAAAGAACTAAAAGAAATAAAAAAAATGAACTAATGTTTAATTTTTATTAATATTTTCTAAAATATGTATAAATGGTAAATTCAATACCGAATGAGTATATTATTTTTGACAATCGTTCATCAAAAGAATTTTCAAAGATTTCATTTAGTAAATATATGGTAAAAGATGTATTACACGCCTTCAACAAATCTCTATTAGAATGTAAAATAGAAGCATCTATTTATTGGGCAGTAGAACTTGTTGTTAGTGGATATAGCAATAAATTATGGGAAAAAATATTATCAATTGGTATTAAAAATATTAATATCAACAACCCTAATATGGGGTATTTTTTGTATTCATCATATGCTAAATATATATCATTATTAAACAAATCTGATATATTAGGGTTACGAAATAATCAATGTTATAGAAATTTAATAGCAGAAGTATGTTTTACTATATGTAATGGATTAAAAACCAAATCATTAAGTTTTGTAAAAATGAAAGAAAGTGATTTTAATCTAACTTATTTAGAATCTAAAATGTTAGCAAATAGTCCTGATATTGTAAAAGATAAATGTAAATATGGAGATCCAAATGAAACCAAAATAATTTTAAATGAATTTAATTATTGTTTGAAATCTAAAAAATATGAGTTATGTGTTTATTGGTTAAGTTGGATATTTGAATGGGAAAAACGAAATACAAAAAAAGATAAAATGTACGTTTGTGGATTAAGAGAAATAAATAATATTGATAAAAAATATTATAATGATTTAGTTTGGTTTATTTGGGAAATATTATTAAAAGAAGGGGCTAATTTAGATAATGATTTTTTAAATACAAATATTCAAGCATTGTACAAATTGTATAAATTTAATTTTAAACAATCAACCAAAAACAAAAAAAATATATATTTTTTATTTGTTATTAAATATTTTACAGATAGTTATCACATTCATAAATCAATCCACAATTATGATTTATATATTCAATCATGTTTAAATATAAATAATTTATTTTTTGAAAAAAACAAATTATCGGTCAACAATATGTTGAATAAAGAAATATATAAATTTAATACCAATGTCGATTACTTGAATAATGAAAAACAAACTGTCGAAAAAAAACAAATTGTTCAATCAGAAAAAAAGAAAATGATGGATCTAAAAAAAAGAGCAGATAATAAAATTAAATTAAAAATAAGCAAAGTTGAAGAAATCGATACTATTATTCTTGGAAAATAATTATATAGTTCCATCATATCTCATAATATTCATAGCATGAATAAGTCCTGGAAAATAAAAGAACGATGTCAATGCTAAATTAATGACTATTCTCATTACATTTTTAAATGGTATTGGACTATACATTTCTTTCAAAAATATCCATAATGGTGGAAATAATACAATTATAAATATATCTTTCAATTGTGATGGAAAACAAAAACTATCTGGTCCATGGTTTTCTACAGCACCTCCTTCCATTGATATTTGTTTATTACATTTTATAGTTAAGTCGTTACATTTGTTTTTTCCAATACATGTCTTTTTCCATTCCCCACTTGATCCACGTTTAAAATCTAATGGTGCTTCTAATGTAGGACATTTTATCGTTTTAAAAGTCTCTTTATTACTATTCAAAATATATATTATAAATAATAATAATAAAATTAGTATAATATACTTCATTATTATTATTGAATATTTTATTTATTAAATATTGTCATAATATTATAATACACTGCCACAGAATTTTTTTTGTTTCATTATATATAGCGCATGAATAAATCCAGGAAAATAGAAACACGATGTAAATAAAAAATTTAGTATTAATTGACCAATATCCATTTTATTTTGTTTCAATTGATATGTAATAACATACATCGGGGGAAATATAATAACAATTATCATATCTAATAAACTGTCAGGCATACATATACTTCCATATCCCATTCCACCATTTATAAATTGATATGCTAAATTTGTATTTCCTTTTTCAACACATCCAGTATTAGTCATATTATCACATCTATATTTACTTCCTGGGCATGAATTATCTTTTTTTCCAGCATATTTTCCTCCACAACACTTGGATGTTCCATCTTTTACATCAGCTGGTATACATCCTTCATAACAATCTGTGCTCATTAAATATATCAAACATTATTAATTATTCGATTTATTCGATTTATTCGATGTATTTAGATTTTGCGAATTATATAATTTACTTAATTCACTTTGTTCCTTTTCACTACTATTAATTACCGTTATTGCGTATATTAATCCTGGGAAATAAAATAAAGATGTTAGTATACCACATATTATAATTTGTACCATACCTTTTAATCCTTTTGATAAAAATACACCAAATGGTGGAAATAATACAGTTATTATAACACGCAAATACCATAAATCAATACCCTTAGATTTACCTGTACATTTTCCTTTACAATCATCGTGATATTTTCTTTGTATTCCACCCCATACAAGACCATTATTAAAATTTTTCATCACTCCTCCAAAAACAGCATCAAATATTGTTAACCATATTCCATATAATATTCCATGATTCGCCTTTTCAGTCATCATGCTACATTCTTCTGTTCTTGGCTTACATCTTCCAAATGGCGATAACATAACATTTCCACAGCATTCAGTTTTTCCTTTAGAACATTTTTTATCGGTTCTTCGTTTATTATCTCCACATACATCAAAATTGAAAAAGATGATATTAAAAAAATTTCCAACAATACTAAATATTTTAAACATTATCTCAGTAATTGGTCCTTTATCACCAATTTGAAGTGCTATTGTATTTTCATTTATTAATCCATATTCATTGGATCTTTCCTTTCCAAATAAACTATTAAATGGAGTATCTCTATCTATTTTAGGTGCTTTTACACATTTTCGTGTTAAATAATTACCATCATTATCATAGATTTTTTCACAATTTCCAGAATTACAATCTTTATTAGATTTACATGATTTAGTATATTTGTTTTGAGTATTCATTAAACAATAACGACCTTTAGGTTTGTTATTTTCATAAATTAATTCACATACGTTTGATTCACAATCTTTATTAGAATTACATGGATTATCATAACTAATACGTTCCATTAATTAATTAATATATAAAAAAAATACAATTAGCACATAATGTGTAATGCTGCAAACAAAAAACCTGGAAAGTAATACAAATAATAAGTTAGCAAAGCACACACTATAACCAAGAAAAATCCTTTTAATCCACGATCTTTATATAATGCTAATGGTGGACATACAACCAATATAATTAAGTTAATTAATGTTGGTGCTACACATACTTGATTCTTTTTATCATATATTCCACCTTTCGTTGGTTCTTCATTTGTACTAAATTGATTAATTATACCTCCAAACATACTCGTTATACCATTTGTAACACCATATAATACATCATTTATCAATTTATCTGGATTAAATATATTTGGTATAAGTTCCATTACATTTATGATAATCCCAATTAATTCTTCTATTAACATACCTAGATTTTTAAGCAAATCAAACATACCTGTCAATAAGTTTATTAATAAATCTATAAACCCTCCATTTAGAGGAAGGTAAATAAATATAGCATCGTTATTTTTGAGTTTATTTTCTGTTAAAGATTGATTATATTTCAATAATTTAACATTTGTTTTTAATTTAATATCATGTTTAATATGTAGTTTTTTTTTAATTTTTTTTATTAGATTTTTTATACTCATATCATTTGAAACCATCATTGTTTCAATACTTCCATCAAATAAATGGATAAATAATTGTATTTTCATTAAATAAATAATATATAATAAAAATACGATTAGCACATAATGTGTAATGCTGCAAACAAAAACCCGGGAAAGTAATACAAATAATAAGTTAGCAAAGCACACACTATAACCAAGAAAAATCCTTTTAATCCTCGATCTTTATATAATGCTAATGGTGGGCATACAACCAATATAATTAAGTTAATTAATGTTGGTGCTATACATACTTGATTCTTTTTATCATCATATATTCCACCTTTCGTTGGTTCTTCATTTGTACTAAATTGATTGAGTATACCTCCAAACATACTCGTTATACCATTTGTAACACCATATAATACATCATTTATCAATTTATCTGGATTAAATATGCTTGGTATAGTAGCAATAACTTTGATTACAATTTCAACTAACATTACCGCAATTTCCCCCATTTTTACAAATCCTTTTGCTATACCTACTATAGGAGCAACAATTGGTTCAAATATTCCACCGCCTTCATCTTCAAATGTTTCTATCATTATATTATATTTACATATTAATTCAAACATTTATTATATTAGAAATAGTAATGTAATATAATATAACATTATAGTATATGCCTCGTAAATTCAATGTTAAAGGAAAAAAAACGGTAAAAAATATATTTTCAGAAAAACATTCCGATAAATATTTAAAAGGATATATAAAACACAAACCAAATAAATATGAGTCTCTTGAAAATGCTATTAATAACTCTAATAAATATGATGATGTTGGTGGTATAACATTTTCAGAAAAAAAAAAGTACACTTTAAGGAAAGGTAAAAGTCTAAAACATAGTCCAAGTGACGAATCATCATGGATAAAATTAAATGAACCTAAATTATCTAAAAAAAATAGTATTGTATCTAATAATAATAATACACAAGCATGGGCTAATGCTTATAATTGGTCAGAAACTATTAAAATTCCAACACAAACAATAGGTAAAAATACTTTAACTAAATCAAAACAAAAACATGTTACTAATAGTAATTCACATCATACTTCCGAATTAGAACGTATAAAAAAATGCGCATATTCATTACATACATTATATCCAAGTTTATCTGATTGGTCTAATTCTAAAAAACTAGCGGCTTTATTATGTTTTAATGATAGATATGGTAGTCAAGGAAGTATTAAATATATTAAAAATGATGAAATTAAAAAGGTACTAAAAATTATTCAATCCAAAAACAAAAAAATTAAAAGTATATTATCTGATAGAACCGATTTTGAAAGAATCCAATGTCAACGCCCTATTTATGGAGACTCATTATTAAGTATAACTGGTCCAGAAAATACACTTTATTCTAAACAATTGAATGCTTTATTAGTATTAGCAATGGATACACATAAAGGTGTTATTGGATATCAAATTGGTGTTGAAAAGGACTATAACACTGGAAAAATAAAAATTAACAAAGATGCTATGGATAATGTACCATTCAAAATATTTCATAAACTTCAACCAGACCAACCATCTCCTGAAAATCCAAAAATAGAAGCAAAAAAAATAAATATTTTTCTCAAAAAGATTTTTAATGCCTTACAACATAAGGGTAGCGAGGAGTTCAAATCATTTGTTGAATCTAATAGAGAAATCTTAGAAAAATTAGGATTAAACTCTTCATCAAGATTTAGTGATGATATGAAATATTACACATTTATTGCAAAAGCAACACCTGGAAAACAAATTATTTTATGGTCTACATGGCATGCGACTGGTTCATCAAACAAAGACAATGCTAAAATATCATCATTCATTGATCTTGTACCAAAAAATTTATTAGACAAAGACTCACAATTATGGTATAATTTTGTATGCCAAAATGCCCCATACGATCCTGGTTCTGGATCGGCAAGAGGTTCTTGGACATCATTCAATGTATTGGCTAAAAAAGATGTAACAGAATATGGTATACCTCAAGCAAAAATAAAAGAAATATGGGAACAAAAATCACATGGATCATTTGGAAAATTAAGCATTTCCGATATGACTAAATTTAAGACTGACGGATATCTTATTATAGATATTCCGGAAGAATTACAAACAGAATTTTCGGCAACACAAACGGTGAATGAATTTGATGATTTCTTTTCAGTGTTAAGCGATGAACCATCATTTTCATTTAAAACAAACATAAAACAATTGGTTGAAACTGGAAAAAAAGATAATTACAACTATTTCATGGATAGAATTGATAATTTAGATCCTTTCAATCCAACTGAATATAATAAAACAACACGCAAAAGTCATAATCCACAATCTGGTGGTAAATACATAGCAAATGATAGTGGTATGGGTCCCGGATCCACATTCTTAAATTCACCAACACATTTAGGATTTCAGTTTTCACAATGGGTTACTAATCTTTTTGCGTCATTTTATGGCGAAGATGAAATACTATTAAGAGTTCTTGAGAGATTTAGAGTTAAAATGATGTCTGCATGGTCAAAATCGGCACATGTTGATATAGATGGTAAATCTATGATTGAATCTGGATTAATAGAACAAACTATATAAAAATTCAATATCAATTTAACACATAATATGTAATGCTGCAAACAAAAACCCTGGAAAATAATACAAATAATAAGTTAGCAAAGCACAAACTATGACTAAGAAAAATCCTTTCAATCCTCTATCTATATACAATGCTAATGGTGGACATACAACTAATACTATTAAATTTATTAATGTTGGTGCTACACATACCTGATTCTTTTTATCACCATATATTCCTTGTTTTGGAGCACTTTCATTAGTATCAAATTGTTTAGCAATACCATTAAACATACTCGTTATACCATTTGTTATACCATACAAAACATCATTTATTAATTTATCAGGTTTGAATATAGTTGGTATAATTTTAATTACTTTAAAGAATAATGCTATTATTTCAAATAATAATTCAACTAAACTTACTATAGCTAATATTATGTCTTTAAAAGGATTCAAAATTGGAGAAAATATAGCCTCAAATATTTCCATAACTCCACCATGTAATTTTAATAACACTTCAACAAAACTATTATGATCTATATTATAATCTTTTAAACTATGGATATCCTTTAATATTTTTCCATTATAAATTAGATAAAACGTGTTAATATGTAACTTTTTTACAATTTGTATTTTTAATTCTTTTACTGTTATTGAATTATCTATTTTGAATTTAATATTTTCATTATTAAATGTAATAAATACCATTATAATTATTCTATATTTTATTAATTATTTAAAATTGTAATTATTAGAAAAACACACATTGTCAAAATAATTAATTTAAATATATCTAATGTATCAGTCATTATAATTACATTCGTTTTTTTTCTCGTTATTTAATATCTAATAATTGTAATGGAATATATTAACAAAATTATTTCTTATTTCTCAGACAAACCAATCGAATTTAAAAAACCAGCCGGTTATAAAAATGTAAATACCTCATCGGTTGTTAAGCAAAATTAATTCGCACTCATTTTTCAATTTTTCTATTAGTTTTTTATCCTTTTCATCAAAATAATTACGAAATTTTTCATAATTAGATTTATTTGTTTTGTTTAACATATTAGAATTATATTCAAAATAAGTATCCAATATAAAATATTTACCATCAACTAAATCATTCAACGTTTCTTCTTTATTTTTATAAATCCATTTAGTACCATTAAAAATTTTAACTTTATTATCATTTTTATTTGTTAATGCTATATTTTTATTCCCTGGCATACTATCATTAAAATGTACTGCTTCAATTAATTTAGGAATCATACCATATGGCATGCTTATTAATTGCCCTTTGAATTTATCACTAATATGACTCAAATCTTCATTTCCATAATTATTTAATTGAATATTTTGGGTGTTGTTTGTTATATTTGTTGTAGTATTTCCAACTTTGTCTAGTAGCAACTCTATTTGTTTGTAAAGTTGCTTTTTTTCATTTTCATGCAGTTTTTCGATTTTTGTAATTGTATTGTTTTTTTCGGTAATTATATTGTTCAAATTGTTCTTACATCTATGTAATTCGTGACGACGTTTGTTAGTATAAAGTGTAAATGATTCATCACAATGGTCACAATAAAATTTAGTCTTTTCATTATTCGTTACTGGATGTTTTTGGATGTTTTTGGATGTTTTTTTGACGCTTGCGGATGTTTTTAGTATATTATCAACTTTGTCTGCTTCATAAGTCTTACTATTTTTAATATGTTTTTTTGTTTTTAGGTGGCGATTATAGTGTGTCTTAATAGTAGACCCAAAATTACAACACACGCAAGTGTACATTACCATATTTACTATATATATTTAATATATTTAATTTCTCTTAAATATACTTTTTATTACTTTTTTTATACTTTTTATACTTTTTTTATACTTTTTATATACTTTTTTTTTTGCTATAAAACTATAAGAAAATGAAACCATAAAATATATTAAAAAAAATAAAATTATAAGGAAATATTCAAAAATATACTTTTTTTGATCCGGATTATAGCCTTTTTTTGGAGGGGGGGGGGGAATTCAAAAATAAAGTTTCAAAATATGAATTTTAAAATATGAATTTTCAAAATATTATATTTTAAATATAATGAAATAGTAATGTTAGAGTTATTTGTAAATGTATTAGCACCATCATTAATAAGTTCAGTTGCTTGGGGCATTGGCCCATATTTTGATAAACAAGCATTAACACTATTGAATAATCAATATCAATTAGTATTTTTGTTTAAGTTTATATTTGGTGGTTTGGGGGCTTTAATTCTATTATTTATGGTAAAAAATAGATTGGATATAAATTTTAATGAACCAAAAAATAAAAAAGCAATAGGATTAATTTTATTAAGTTCTATATCTTCATTAATGGTTGGTCATTATTTTTTTTATAAAGCATTAAGTAAATCAAAATATACTAGTTTAGTTGTATTAATATCATATGTACTTCCATTATTAGTTATTAGTATATTATCATATTTCATGTTGAATGAGAAAATTAATAGTGGTATGGTTTTTGGGATGGGTGTATGTATTGTCGGAATCTCTATTTTTGTGTATTTTAGTAAATAGATATTAGTTTTTTTCCTATTTTATTATTAATGTTCGATTTATTTATTAACGTATTAGTACCATCATTAATAAGTTCAGTTGCTTGGGGCATTGGCCCATATTTTACTAGACGTTCAATGAAACTATTGAATAATCAATTTCAAATAGTATTTTTATTTAATTTAATGTTTGGTGGAATAGGCGCATTTATTATGTTTTTATTTCTTAGAAAACACTTAATAATAGACATATATGAACCAAATACTAAAAAGGCATTTGGGCTGATTGTATTAAGCTCAATATCATCATTAATGCTAGGTTATTATTTTTTCTATAAAGCATTAAGTAAATCAAAGTATACAAGTTTAGTTGTGTTAATATCATATGTGCTTCCATTAATAATTATAGCATTAATGACACATTTTGTATTGAACGAATATATGAATATTGGAATGGTGTGTGGAATGTCAATCTGTATTTTTGGCATAGGTGTGTTTGTGTATTTTAGTAAATAGATATTAGTTTTTTAGAAATAAATATAATTATAAAATTGAATTTATATTTTCTTGCTTTTCATAAATACAAACACAATGGGTTCCTTCTACTCTACCGAATACAATCTTGAATCTGAATCGCAAACATTGATGGCTATGTTGTCAAATATGTTTTTTGGGACTTCAACTGACGAAGACACTAATCAATTCATATTTACTAAAGAAATGTTCAAAGATCTTTCATTGGCTCCATTGGATACACTGAATAAATTTACTGATATTGTTCATTACCAAATCAAACTTGATACTACAACTATGACAGAATTTATTGATGAATTGACTATCTTTATTGATACTTATATTGATTTGACTAAAATGGGTGGAAAGCATAGTAAGATGTGGTCTGGATATGTTCATGACGAAGATACTACTATTAGACAAAATGCTATTCGAAGTAGAATTGTAATGATCCTTGGTGTTTACCCTGAAGATAAAACATTGGGTGATTGGTTTAAACGTGTTATCGCTCATATTACTGGTGATCAATGTGGAGGATTTCAAGTTCCAGATTTTAGAGAAGATCAAACAATGACAACTATGGATTATATGCATACAAATAAATTGTCTGGAATGCGATATTATATTAAACGAAAACTTGGAACTGGAAAGCAAGGTGTTATTTTCGTAACAGAATATGATTGGGATAATTGCCTTGATGATACATGTGATGGAATCGAGTTTTATAGGTTTGACAAAAAGATACACAAAGACAATAGTGGAAAAGGTCTATTTTATTCTTCAGATTTTGCGGTCCGAGAACTTGATGAAGCAGAAATCAAAGCTAAAATGACCGAAAAAGAATGTACTAAATATATGTCTAATTATGATGCCTACAAAAGTAAGTTTGTTGTGTTTAGTCTTACTAACACAACGGAAGATCCAAATGATATGTTTTATGACGAAGTCTTTGGTATTGGATTGCATTGTAAAAGTATGGGTACACGAAAGGAAATTATGAATAATCTTGATGAATATAGATTTCTTAAATCGGTGATTCAAAGTTTCAATGATGATAATTCATTTGTAGTTGGAGATTTCAATTTGCCAGAGTTTAAAGAAGGGCAAGATTATTTTGGTCTAAATGCCGAAGATAGGATTGTATATCCAATTCAAAATACATATGGCGAATTTGAAGACACTGACACATTTATGTTTCAAGATTACCAACGAATTAGTATTTACGATTGTGATGAAGTAGCATACAAAATTAGAACTGGACATGCTGGTATGAATTCACAAAGCGTGAAAGGAAAATGTTTCAAACGTGGATACAATACGGATGGTGTATATGGTAAGGGAAAATTTATTAATGGTATGACAACTGAATGTCGACTTTATCCACCAAATAAGAAAGATGCTGAGGTAGTTATTCCAATGTTTACTGGATATAAAGATGGTGATTGGGGATCGGACCATCAAGCAATTGAAACATATTTTACGGATCTAACAAATAAAGATAGTAAAAAATATATGATTGGAGCCTACAATGTATTGTCTAAATGTTGTAGTGGAGCGCAGCCATTTAAATCATCGTTGACATCAGAAGATGTTGAGTTCGTACAAGATGCAATCTGTGATTATTTGGCTAAACTGGGTAATATTATTGTAGAAAAAATGTAATAAATAGTAATGGGAAAACATACATTAGAATATTGGAAAAAAATAAAAGAGTTGCGTAGTTTAAGAATGGATTTAAATACTATAGTCAAAGACAATAAAGAAAAAGAAATAGAAACACGAAAAATCATTAAACTTTTTTTGATTTGTATAAATAATAAAGATATATTAGAAGGATGTTGTGTATTGTACAACAAAAATGCGATTATTCGGTTTGGTATGAGTATGGTATTCAAATACTATATATCTACATTTAATAAATACAAGTAATAATTATATTATTGTAATAGTAACTATAATTGATATTAATTCGGAAAATTAAAAGAAATTCTAAAAAATGCGTTAAGACAAAACTGTGGTATTTGTCTCACTAATATGGATTGTTTTTTCATATTGTGCTACTACCGAAGTTTGATCTGTTTCTAATAATGGTGGATAACTATTAATATATCCATTATTAAATAATTCTTGTAAACTATAATGGTAATTTATATGTTTATTATTAATATTATCTATAAATCTTGGACAAAACGGTAATGTTTTGAAATTTTTTTTTATTAATGATGCTAATTTATTTGTCTTTTTGTTTTGGAATAATGGTATTCTTCTTTCTAAATCTTTTAACATATAGTGGCTATAATTGTTAGGGTTATTATCTAGTATAGTAGTACCATTACCATTTGATACAAAAAATTCAATAGCCATGTATTCATTTTCTTGTATTCTTAATTCATCATAATCTGGATTATTTGTAGTACAACCATGTAATAGTTTACCTCCATGTATTTTCCATGGTAATATATTATGACCTGCTAAATTATCAATCATTTTTAATGGTTTATTATCAAATTCATATGATTCAACAATTTCTTCAGCGATTTTACTTAAATCTCCAAACCGACTATCTACACCAATAGATTTAATAACATTTTCTACAGCTTCTTGTGATGCTTCCAGTAATGTATTATATGTTCCATCTAAATTGATTGTAAATGCTGAATCAACTATACATCCATCTATATGAACGCCATAATCTATTTTGACAACATCGGAAGATTTTAGTATTTTGTTGTCATTATAGGGTGGTGTATAATGGGCAGCAACATTGTTTACTGAAATACCAGTTGGAAAAGCAACTCCATTATTTAGTTGGTGTCCTGCTATTTTAGTTGTTTCATCTTTTATTTTGTTTTCAATTAATTTACAAATATCGCTATATTTAATCCCAGGTTTTAAAAATGGTATAACATATTCTTTTACAGTTGTATGTATTTTACCAGATTTAATATAATTATCCATTTACTATACTTGTTAAAAAATATTTAAGTAAAGTATTTAAACAATATAATTTGATATAAAAATATATTTTTATTAATAAATGGGTGGAAGTAGTATTCAGTTGTATGCATTAGGTCCACAAGATTATCATTTAACCGCCAACCCTCAAATAACATTTTTTAAAAGTGTTTTTAAAAGACATACTAATTTTACTAAAGATATACGTCGTATCTTTTTTTCAGAAAATACACCATCATTAGGATCAAAAGAAACTGTTGCTAAAATAAATATAGATGGTGATTTATTATCAAGTGTATATTTAGAAGTAGACATAACTGGAACAGTCACAAATGCGAATGCAGGTAAATATACAATAAATCATTTTGGAAATTCGTTGGTAAAAAAGGTTGAATTAGAGATTGGAGGATTTATAATAGATACACATTATTCGCAGTGGTTACAAATTCATGATGAGTTAACCCATAATATAAGCGAACATAATACAACAATGAGCGATACACATGGTGGATTAGATACATCATTAAATTTAACAACTGGTAGTCATGATTCATATGAGATAAATAGTCATAATAGGGTCACTGGAAATTGTCCGTTGATATTTGGAGGACAAGGAAATTATGGTTCAAATGTTGTTGGTGGGACATATACAAAAAAATTTATAATACCATTAAAATTTTGGTTTACAAAGAATCCAGGTATGTATTTACCATTATCAGCATTATATAAACACGAAATAAAATTGCGATTTTCGTTTGAAGAGGAAACTAAACTTAAAGGAACACATGATATAACTAATTTTAAGAGTAAAATAAAATTATTTGGAGAATTTATACATTTAGATGAAGATGAAAAACGTCGATTTAGTCAATCAAACCATGAATATATTATTGAGCAAGTACAATTGAATAATAATGGTCCATTTACAACAACATCAACTACAGATACATCTATAACAACACAATTAATAAATATGGATTACGAATTAAATTTTCTTCACCCTGTAAAATATTTTGTGTGGGTTATAGTTAATGAAGGAGTTTTGGATAGTAATTTAGGCACAACAAATATTGGACAAGGACCCTGTTATTTTACATCATTATGTTCAAATTCTATATATGGAAATGATGGATATGATGGTAATGTTGAAATACTATTAGATGGTATAGAGCGTGAAATGACCTTGCCTATGATTTATTATACACGAATGTATCCTAAAAAATATTGTAATTATACACCAGAATTAGATCGTATAGGTATGTATTCATTTGCATTAAATCCATTTTCTGTAGAGCCTTCTGGAACATGTAATTTTTCTAAAATAAATGATAAAAATATTAAAATATCATTCGCAAATAATGATGTTACGAAAATATCTGGTAAACCATTGTATTTTTTCGCGGTGAATTACAATGTACTAATTATAACTGATGGAATGGCTGCAATTAGATATACTTAAAGATTATACTATAAACTTATTTATAATGAATAATCAAAATTTGAATAAAGCAACTACAATGGGTCATATTTTGGTGGATGAGTTACAGCATATTGGACACGATTTAATAAATAATGCTATTGGGTTATCTGTTCCAATTATAAATACAATGGCACAAACCAATTTGAATACACCAACGAATATTAATAATATAAATTATTATAGAAATGATAGCGATGATAAAATTCTAATTTGTTGTGAAATACCAGGAGTATCTAAAGAAAATTGTAGATTAAATTATAGTGAGCGGGTATTAAAAATTCAGTGTAATACAACATATAATGATGAATGGTCATTTATAACAAACAAAAAATATTACCGTGAAATAAATGTGGGTATAATTTTAAATAAAAATATTAAAGCAGAATATGATAGTGGTTTATTAAAAATAACCATAATGAAACATTCTATAGATATAGAATCAAATATTGATATTAATTAATTTATTTATAGAGTTTTTACTTTATAATTTTATGGATCTTAATACATTTATTGAAACACATAAAATATGTGTGATTTTTTTTACAAATCATAAATTTTCTAGTTTAAATACTAAAATAAAAGGTTTAAGTTTAGAATTAGGTACATCTAAATTCCTTATTGTAGATAGTACTAAAGAATTAGAATTAATAAAACACTATGATATAAAAAGTGTACCATTATTTCATATATATAAAAATGGTAAATTAATTGAAGAATTGTTTGGAAATTACTCTAATATTTGTACTATAATTCGGTTACATTTTTAGTTATTTATCATATAGTATACTATGAACTTAGGTGAAATAGTATTTATACATACATTTGACGATGGAAATAATAGATTTAAAAAATATCTTAATAAATGGAAGATAGAAGATACCATGTATAATGGAAGTAAATTAAAGTTAATAAATACATGCGATACTAATATTAAAATCGTATCAATATCAACATGGAAAACACGTTTGTGTGAATTAAGTCAATAATAATTTGTTATTATTATATAATGATAACTGTAATTTTATTTTGTATTATAATTTGTGTTTTATTAATATTTTTAAATACCTGGAAAGAAAGATTTAATAGTGACATTATTAAATTCTTAAGTATAAATCATACATGCGAAATATTGAAAAATGTAAATTATAAATATAATACATTAGATATTAAATTAAGGGCTATTCCTAAACACTATAAAAAGGATATATATAAATTTTATTGTGATAATTTATTAGATTTTAATTCGACCGATAAAAAATTAATAAACTGGCTGATTACTGGTATAAATAAAAAATTGCCTGATAATTTAAAATTTATGTTGAAGAATATGAAAATTGCTAAATTTAAAAATAATATTGAAAATGGATTTCCACATACAAACTATGATATTATATTCTTAACTGAAAGTTTTATAAATTCATTATTCGAATATTATAATAATAATAATATTGATGATGCTATAAAAAATATAGGAGTAATAATTATTCATGAATGTGTTCATATATGGCAACGAAGAAGTAAAGATGTATTTAATGATTTATACAAAAATTATTGGAGATTCGTAAAGGTTGATAAGATATATAATTCTAATTATTTAGATACTATAAAAAGATTTAATCCAGATGGCGTAGATACAAACTGGATTTTCAAATTAAATGGTAAATATATTTTATTCATTAGTATTTATTCTAAAGATGCTGTTCATATTGGACATGTTGATTATGTTGGTATATATTTAGAAAAATCCGGAAATAAATATATTATTCCTAAAGGATCTAAAAAACATAATTTGATTGATATGAAAGAATTCAAATATTTTTTTAAAGATTTGTATGGCAATCATTATCATCCAAACGAAATTAGTGCTGAATTATTATCAATTTATTATATGAAAATAATGGGTATTTCGCATCATAATTATTCAAATATTGCCTATAAAAATATGTTATTATGGTTAAAAAAATTGATTTAAAAATTATATATATTTTAATATATAAATGGCTAAATGTAGTTATTGTAAATCTAAATTAAAAATTGTACATTATAATTGTAGATGTTCTGAAACAAATAAATATTGTAGTAAGTGTAGATTACCTGAAAATCACGAATGTAATTATGATTTTCAGACTAATAGTAAAAAAAAATTAAAAGAATTATTAATAAAAGTTGATTATGAAAAAATTATTAAGCTGTAGCTGCTAAGATATCTGATGTACAATATTGATGATGACAATCTGTGTATCTAATTAGGCGGAACCGAGGGACAGTTGGAATGGCGATGCCAAAATCATCTCAAACGGTGTTTTTGAGGCGTCTGCTGGATTTTGAGCAGCTGCTGTAGCAGCTGCATTTTTCTTCATTGTAGCGAATCCGTCTGAAGTTATAGTGCCGTCAGTCAGTTGTGTAATTTTCGCATTTTCTTTTTCTGACAGCGTGAGATTTTGGTCGTTGGGGGTGGCAAGGAACGCTTCAAGCGTCATGTTCTCGATGTCTTGTATCTGTTGCTGCGTGACGGCGTCAAGTTCTGGTGTGCTTATGGCGGCGGCGGCAACAGCAGCATTTCCGCCAGGACCCGGAGCAACTTCGTTTGCATTAGCATCATTCGGAGCAGCTTCGGTGGCAGCGCCATCATCCAACGTCCATGCACTCTTGATCTGCTGTAATGATTCTATTACCTCATTCAAAGCATCATCATTCTCCCCCTTTCCTGGCATGCTATATATTAAACCCACAATTAATTCCGCACATTTAGCGAGATCCTTAGCTTCTTGCGGAAGAACCGAGCCATCCTCTTTGACGAATACCTTCAATTGATCACGCAATTCTGGGGTGAGGCCGACGCCACCGCCCCGCATATACCGACTATATCTCTTTGATGATCCCCCATATTTTTTACTATTTCTTTTATTTTTTCTTAATTTATTTTTTCTTGATCGTTTTGTTCTTTTATAACTATATCCCATTTTATAAAATATATACAGAAAATAATTTTGAGAAATTAATTAATTAATTCATTAATTCATTAATTTTTAATTCCTCCTGCCGCATGCGTATCAGCGTGATAATTTCTAGGAATACAATAATATCCACACCATTCATCATATGATATACCATCTTTATTATTTTGTTTGTTATAATTTAAATCTGATAAATGGGGTGCATATATCGGTTTTTTTGATGCATCTACATTTTCAACTCTTAATGTGCCTTGCTTATGACTATATCGTCCATTTTTATCTTGTCTATAAAAATGATATGTTTTTCCTTTCTGGATTGTTAATCCACCTTTATAAAAATTTTTGGGACATGCTTTATTAAAAGGTGTTTTGAATATATTTGATTTTTTTATTTTTGGATTGTAACTATCTATTAATATTTTTTCATTCATTTTATCACAACTATAAATACGGTTTCTTTTGAAATTATTTATTTTATGTTCATGTGCATAATTTCCAGGTTGTGGTTTAAGATTTGAACATGAAGAAACTGCGTTTTTATCACGTTTACAATTTTTGTTATTATAACCATTATTTTTACACATATGTAAACATTTATTTTTCACTTTTGGTATTTTGTCATCTAAAAAATAAGCATAACAATTATGTGATTTTTCTATTAATGGGTCTCCCCAATTATCTGGATTATAAGATGGTTCTGAACCGCTCATAAATTTTGAATAAAAATCTTTACACACATTATAGTTCTTACATTGTTTTGATTTTTTTTTGGTAATACATTTTTTAATATTATTTGATGGATTTTTTTTAGTGTCAAAGCATTGACAATCAGATTCTTTAGATACTAAAATTTGATTACACGTATTGATTAAATTTTTAGTTATATTTTTTCGTGAATTATTTTTGGAAACTGATTTTTTTTTTTTTGATTTATTTGAAAATAATGAAGACAATAATGTATTTATCATTAATTATTAATTAGATAAAAAATTTGTTTCAACCATTTCTAAAGAATTTTTATAAACAATTGATGGAAAAAATGCAGTTTTATGTTTAGTTCTTAAACTTTTAATAACATTATTTAATGTCAGTTTTGCATATTTTATAATATATGATGCTATGATTGTTGCTGATTGTTGGTTTCCTGTATCACATGCTACTAAAACTGATTTATTACTTAATAATTTTGTATTTATAAAATCAGAGGTTTCGATTAAATATTCATACATCTTAATAATTTCGTATTTTTCTAGATTATTTTTTATATCAGACTTGTAATTATTACAATTACCTAAAAAGTGTAAATCTTTAGAGCAATTAATAATATAATCAATATTTAATCTATCTTTATGTTTTAATGTTTCAGAATTACCAATCCATAAATTCGGTAATATTTCTATAAAAATCATTATAATAATAAAACCTTAAATTAAAAATAAAATTGAAACAAAATTAAATAATTTAAACATATAATTATCATATTAGGTATGTTTGATGAAATATCTACTTTATTAGATGGTTTAAAGGAAAATACAACAAAATTATCTGTACTAAATGAGTGTAATAATTGTAGCAACAGTGAATTAATAGAAGATAATGGAAAAATAATATGTAAAGATTGTGGAAATATAAATTATGAAGTTATAGATACAAATCCCGAATGGAGATATTATGGAAATGATGATAGTAAATATTCAGATCCAACGCGTGTTGGATTGCCAACGAATGAATTATTACCAGAATCATCATTAGGATCTACTATAGGATTTAGATATGGCGAGACATATGAGATGAAAAAAATAAGAAACTATCATCTATGGAATGCTATGCCATACAAAGAAAGAAGTTTATACAATGTATTTGATAGTATACAAGTGAGGGCATTAAATAATGGGATACCTTTATGTATTATTGAAGAGGCAAAAAATTTGTACAAACAAATATCAGATGTTAAAATACATAGAGGATCAAATAGAAATGGAATTATTGCATCATGTATATATAAAGCTTGTAGATTACAAGGTTCTCCTAGGAGTGCTAAAGAAATTGCTGAAATGTTTAAACTAAATATTAGTCATATGACAAAGGGTTGTAAAAAATTTGAAGAAATTATACATATGAATGTCTGTAAAAATAAGTTAATGTCTAATTCAGCAACAAAGTCATCTGATTTTGTACAAAGATTTTGTTCTAAAATTAATATTGGTACAAATATATGTAACATATGTATTTATGTATGTGATAAGTCTGAAGAATATAATTTAGTATCTAAATGTATTCCACCATCTATTGCTGCTGGAAGTATATTTTTAGTATGTAATTTGTTGAAAATAAATATAACTAAAAAGGAAATATCTCAAATTTGTAAAATATCTGAAGTTACAATTAGCAAATGTTATAAAAATCTGTACAAATATCATACAAAAATTTTACCTGCTGATATATTAATTCGATTATATCCGAATAATAAATCTATTTAATCCGTTTAATATATTTTTTTATTATAGACTATTAATTTATTATGAATATATTGATTGGGGTTATAGTTATATTAATATTAGCAGTATGTTTTGTATACTATTCTTTAAATAAACAATTAAAATCTAATATTTCTGAAATGAATAAACGAATTGATAATATACAAAAAATAAAGGAAATAGATAATGAACCAATTAAAGATGATAGTGTCTTAAAAAACGAAGAATACAATAATTTGAAGGAGCAATATGATAATTATGTAGATAGTAATAATTTTGATAATGCTTATAGTGAAGATTTAAGTGAAAATATTAAAAATGAAATAGATAATATTGAAAATTTAGAGAAGAATACAATCCATAATGAAGAACATTTAGATACAATCCATAATGAAGAACATTTAGATACAATCCATAATGAAGAACATTTGGATACAATCCATAATGAAGAACATTTAGATACAATCCATAATGAAGAACATTTAGATACAATCCATAATGAAGAACATTTGGATGTGGAAGAACATTTGGATGTGGATGTGGATGTGGATGTGGAAGAACATTTGGATGTGGAAGAACATTTGGATGTGGATGTGGAAGAACATTTGGATGTTGAAGAACATTTGGATGTGGAAGGACATTTGGATGTGGAAGAACATTTGGATGTGGAAGAACATTTGGATGTGGAAGGACATTTGGATGTGGATGTGGAAGAACATTTGGATATGGAAGAACATTTGGATGTGGAAGGACATTTGGATGTGGATGTGGAAGGACATTTGGATGTGGATGTGGATGTGGAAGAACATTTGGATTTTGATAGTAGTGTGAAAGTCGAACAATTGGAATCATCGCAATTATTGTTAGAAGATATTGGAAAATTGACTGTAAAGGAATTACAAGAAATTGCTAGAAACCATAATATAAGTGTAAAAAGTAAGGAACGAAAACCAGAATTGATCAATAAAGTAAAACAAATTTATAATTTATAATTTAATAAAAATATTTAGTTATTATATATATGGATAGTGTTTCAAAAATAGAGCCATATTTAATGAATGATGGAAGATGTTTTACAGATTATAGATCTATACATGAAACTAACAATAGTATTAAAATGTTATCATGTAATAGTAAAAATAGTTATAATTATAAATTGTGTTTGATAAATAATTCTGATAGTATAAAGAAAATGTTAGATAATGATAATTTCAAAAATAATTTTAAATAGATTTTTTATTTTTTTATATTGTATTATTATAATGAATTGTTATAAAGCCTCTAATAATAAGTTTTTTAATTCAGCAGCAAAAATGTCTGATGGACGAACATTTACAGATTATAGACCAAATCACGAAATTAATAAACATATTTTAAATAATAATAAAGTAGCAAATATGCATAATTACCGAATGTTTTTAAGTCGAAATGCTGAAGAAATAATGGATAAAAATAGCGAATATATGTTTAATAAAAATGGATTATACGATTGTAAAAAACCATATGAAGTAGGTACTATGTTACCAGAACAAACGCGTGTTGTATGTGATGAACATAATTGTAAACGTGTAATTGTAGATAAAAATGGTATTGGACAAGGACGTGAATATGTTACACATGGACCGAATAAATTACTTGATCCATTAGTTGACCAACCAGTATTAGACAATAATATTTGTGCCGCTAATAATTATAATATGTTTATTAATACTAATTAAGATATATTTTTTTATAATACTATATTATATGAATTACGATTGGAAAAAATTACATTTCGATGACGATTTTTGTAATGCTGTTATAGAAACAAATCAAAATGGAAATATAGTTGTAAAAGGAAACTTGAAAATAAATAAATCTAATGTTAAAATAGTATATTGGGCTGCTAATCCAGCAGATAAAATTTATTCTGTAAGTGGATCAGGATTACCATTTTATTCGCCAGATCAAGCCTTTTCAGATATGGTTAATGTAGGAAGTTTGATAACGAATGGAAAAACATTTGAATTTAAATTATATTATCCAAATAGTTACTATGTTGGATTAGGAAGTGTTTTTGTTCCACCACAAGTATATATTAAAATATGCGATCCTGATATTAAATCTACTGTACAAGTAGTAAAGTTAGGGAATCAATTACCATATAAATCATTAACACATCCATTACCACCATTAAAGAATTATAGACATGATTCATTATTTTATACAAATAATGATTTAACAATTAGAACTCAGGAACAAATATTAAGAGATAGTGCTTACCCATCTTTTAATATAAAACCACCTAAAATGCCAGATAATTTTTGGGGATTAAAACCACCAATTTAAATAGAATTATTACTCATATAATCATATGAATGTTTTATTAGTTTTATAGAAGAATATAAATATTCTCTAAAACTTTCACTTAATGTTTTTCTTTTATGTGTAGGTAAACTTACTGTATTTAAATCTTTAGAATTAATAACAACAAAATCATTTGTTTTATTACTATTAACAAATTCATAATCGTTGAAAGTATTATGAATCTGTTTTTTTTTGATAATATTTATTGCTTTAGATTTATTTTTATTATATTGTATATCATTAAATTTATTAATGTCATTCGACTGATTTATACTATTAGATTGTTTTATACTATCAGATTTAGTGTCTTCAGAATGATTATGGTCTTCAGAATGATTATGGTCTTCAGAATGATTATGGTCTTCAGAATGATTGATGTCATTATATTGACTTGAGTCATTAGACTGAATCGAATCATCAGCCGATATATATTCATCACTGCTACTAGATAATTCATCTAAAAAATTAAATTCAAGGTCGGTGCTTTGTTCGTTTTCACTAATACTTTTGTGTGTAAAAGAACAAAATTGTTTTTCATTTGTATTAAAATTGTTTAAATTTGGAATACTATTAAAATTAATATCCATTAATTTATTTTCATCATTATTTAGTTCATCTTGTAAAAACCATGGATGATTAAAAAACGATTTCCAGTTTATTCTTTTTTGTGGATTTGTAATACATAATTTGTGAATTAAATCTTTACAATTATCACTAATATCGACGTTTATTACTATATTCTTTTTTTTTATTTCTAACACTAAATCAATAAAATTGTGAACATTAAATGGTGTATAACCATGCACCATTTCATATAAAATAATACCGACTGACCATAAATCTGATTTATAATCATATCCATTTTTTGTAATTATTTCAGGAGCCATATACATAGGGCTTCCACATAAAGTATTAATAATCGTATTTTTAGTATAATATGTGGCAAATCCAAAATCAGTAATTTTTATATCATAATTTTTAGATAATAAAATATTTTGGGGTTTTAGATCTCGATGTAAAATATTATTTTCTAATAAATATTCTAATCCATTAGATAATTGCTTCATATATTTTTGTGTAAATTTTTCTTTTAATGGTTTTTTATTTAAAAACTTAGATAAATCGCCATATTCATAATAATCCATAATAAAATATATATTACTTAAATGTGTATCAATAATAACATCATGTATTTTGACTATATTGTGATGATTTAGTTTTCTCATAATTTCAAATTCCCGTTTTATGTTCATTTTATTTTTATTTTTTTCTATTAATATTTCTTTTAAAGCATATATTTTATTACTATGAATATGTTTACATTTGTATATTGTAGAGAAACTTCCTTTACCAATTCTTTTTTTATCAACAATATAATCTTTAATTGGAAAAGATTGATGTGATAATTCTGAAAATATATTCATATCTATATTATTTTTATAAAAAAACTTTAATTATTATTTTAAATAGAATATAATTATTTTAAGTATAATTCATAAATTATTTAAGTATAAATTAATATTTAGTTATAAATATGCCGAAAGCTTCAATAATTATTACAGATAATTATTTAGCAGGTGAAATTATTGTCGAAAAAGATAAACATAATAATATACAAGTCGCTGAATCGAATATAAGTAAAATAATTTCAGGACGAAGAAATACACTTGTATTAGATTCATGTCAAAAAATAATAAATCAAATAAAATCAGTATTGATTGGAATGTGTTTCACATCACGGTTTATGGGAACTGATATGTATGATAATATAATTTATAATGATGATCCTGAATTGAAATCTGAATATTTATATGGTATTCAAAATAGATATAATATACCTGCTGGGATAATATTATACCATATTAAAAATAAAGTGTTATTTGATTGTACTAATATAGAATTTATGATTAATGAATCTATAATATCTTTTAAATTTACTGATTTAGATATAAAAAAAAAATATATAGTAAAACGAAGTAATGGTGATATACAAGATTGTATTTTAATTTTTAATGGTGGCGTGTTTATAAAAGATGAACGTCTTAAAATAATAAATACATTTAATACTAATAAAGACGATGATTTGATGTCCCCATATTTAGGAGATTTACAAAAGGGTATTGATTTAATTGATTTTCTTAATCTAAATAATTTGATTATAACTATAAATTTACCTTTTTTTGATACTAAAATAATAGATACATGTGATAGTGTTATGAGAGGAGTTTTAATATATTACAATGATAAACTATTAGATTTTAAACAAAAAATTGAAAAAGATATAATAAATAATGATAAAATAAAAATTACTTAAAGTTTTTCATTATAGATTAGGTATAAAATGACTGATAATACAAATGTTCTTGAAACGATTGATCTTGGATTTAAATCCTTGACAACCCAAATTACTGAAATGTCTAAAGCCACACGAGGACTTCAAGATGAACTTAAAGGATTGCACAAAATTGTAAAACAATCTGAAAAGAGTAGTAAAAACAAAGTAAAACGACCACAAGTTAAGATGAATTTGAGCACACAACTTGAAAAATTTTTGGTTATAGGACATGGAACACAATTGACAAAAGCTGAAGTAATGAAAAGTATTTCAGGATATATTAAAGAAAAGAATTTACAAATACAAGAAGATAGGCGTAAATTTTTACCAAATAAAGAATTAACTAAAATTTTTGGAATTAAAAAGCCATCAAATATGACATTTGTAGAAATTAATAAGCATGTTAGTCATCATTTGACGGTTCCAGCACCTCAATAATTACCACCAACCACCTGTCATTTTACGGACATTGTTAGCAGTTTTACGTGTTTTTCTAGCAGTTCGTTTTTTCATTCTTCCACGTGTTTGTTTTTTAATTTTACATTTTGCTGATTTAGGGCTAGATTTTGCTTCAACAGCATATTCAATTACGTATTCAGAATTAGAACCAGAAGGTTTTCTTATAATTGGATTCTTTAATTTCTTTCTATGAAGTTTATATGTATATTCTTTAGCCTTTGAATTAGTAGTTGTTTCTTTAACGGTAATTTCTAAAGTACATACACCTCTGATTTTTTTAACACGACATAATTCATTAAATGCCTTTTTGGCGGCAGAAACAGGCGTTTTTGATACATATTTTCCTCCATGAAATTTAGTTTTACATGCCCCATGTTTACCAACATCAATTACTGTAAATGATCTATATCCATCTTTACCACTCGCATTCTTAACCATTATAATATAGTAGTAGAAAATAAATTTACTCATTTAAAGATAATTTTTTAATTAAATTTAAATGTTATTATTATTTTTTATTTATAATAGTTTTTTAGTTTTTGGTGTAAATTTATTTGTTTCAGATTATGAATTTACATCACGCATTGCTAGTTTTAATAATGCTATATTATCTGTAATTGGCAGTTCATTATACTTAACACATATAATAGATACAAGTATATTTCAATATTTTATTATTTATAACGCAGTGTATATATGTACAGATATTGGGTTATATATTACAAAAAAGGTTTCAAACAATGACATATTAGAAATGTTGATTCATCATGTATTTTTCTTACTTGGTGGTTATTGTAGTTATTATATGTATCTTGATCCTATATTTTGTGCGTATGGTATGATGAGTGAAGCAAGTACTATTTTTTTGAATATGCGTTGGTTTGGAAATAAGAAGTATATAAAGAAATCCCATATATATTTATTATTATTTTGGATAACCTTTTTGTTATTCAGAATAATTAATATGATATATATAACATATACTATATTAATTAGCACTTATTATAAATATTTTATATTAGTATTTCCATTTGTAATATTGAATTCAATATGGTTTTACAAATTAACTATAAAATTATTTATATCAAAACCAAGATTATTATAGTTGTAATTAATAATGGTGTTATTACGAACGTTAATGATGGGTGGGATAGATGGTATAATTACTATATTTAATATAATATCTGGCATTGAAGGATCAAATTTAAATTCTAAATATATTTTTATAATTGGTATAGCGGCAATACTATCAGATGCTATCTCTATGGGCACTGGAGAATATGTTAGTGTAAAAGCAGATATGAAATATAAACAAAATAGAGATATAAATCCGATTAAAAATGGTGTCGTCATGTTTTTATCATTTGTTTCTTTTGGATGTATACCACTTATAATTTATTATCTAATAACACAAATGAATGTAAAAAATAGATATATTAATACTTATATTTCAATTATAATAGCATTGTTTATTTTAGGAACCATTAAATCTAAATATACAAAGGAAAAATGGTACATATCTGGAGCAAGTACATCAATGTATGGTGGTGTAGCATCATTTGTAGCATACAATGTTAGTAAATTTGTATCAAATATAAATTTAAAGTAATTTAAAAGTAATTCAAGAGTATATTTATGTCAAATACATTATTAAATAATTGCCTATATATTTTTAATGGAACAATATGTATTCCAGGTATAATAATGTTTTCATATTATTTATGTACAAATCTTGATAATAAAAGTTTAGATATAATAAATTGTAGACAAATGTTATTTTTGTCTTTTATAACAATGATTAATTCCATAATATGTTTAGCATGTACAAAAAAATATAAATATATTGGATTTAATACAACATTAGCATTGTTTGTATACAAATCATACAATATTATTTACATATCAAATATGTGTAATATAAACAATAATTCAATATGGTATTATTATATTTTTTGTTTAATACTAAATGGTATAAATATAGTTACTTATATAATAGCATTAATACAATATACAGTAACACGGAAACAATTAAAAATTATAAATATAAATGACGATACTATAAATGAAAATATATATGAAAATACAATGTATGATGTTCATAACAATCTAATAAATGACTAATTATTTATTAAGATTGTCTAAATAATCCCAATTTTCATCTATTTGTTCATCAGTTGGTAATATAATTGGTTTGCTTAATGTAGTAATTTTTTTCTTTAAACGTAGTACATTTCTTTTCAAATTCTTATTTTTCTTGTAAAAGTCGGTATTTTTTATTATCAATTTATCATTTTCTATTTTTAATAGTTCTAATTCATTTTTGTAAATTTCAATTAATTCGCTCATTAAATAGTTATAATAAATTTTTTTTAAGTTTAATTTAAAAATCATTTAAATCATTGTTCAAATTAGCATACATTGGTTGTGAGCCTGAAAATCCAATAACACCTTGGTCATTTATCAAATTACCATCTATTGGGTTTTGATCATTATGTGTATTATTTACTATTTCGTCATTATTACCACTTTGTTTATATAGTGCTTCGCCATTTGTTTTTAATAATAAGTTAATAGTATTTACTAATTCTGTCTTGTCAGCACCTGAAAAAGAATGGATTGGTTTTGGTGAATTATTTTTGTAAAATTGGAAAGTGGGCATACATGTTATTTCACATTGTTCCGAAATTTCTTCACATTCATCAACATCAATTTTTAAGACAGATAAATGTGAATATTTTTCCCCTATAAGTTCTACATGTGGTGATATAGTTTGACATGGACCACACCATGTTGCTGTAAAATAACATATTGTTAATTCTGGATTATCTTGATTATTTGTTATTAATTGATTGAATTGTTCTTCATTTTTAACTTTAGTAAAAACCATATTATAATTCTTAATAAAAATTTATTCTTTATATAATTTTAATTTAAAAACTATATTAGATGACATATTATGGAAAAAACAATATTGATCGTTGGGGGTGGGATAAGTGGATTAATTGCCTCGGCTAATATAAAACACAAACATCCATATTATAATGTTATTTTGGTAGAAAAAAATGATGTTCTTGGTGGACGCTTATTTTGTACAACAAAGAAAGATTGGACACATAATAATGGTCCAAGTTGGTATTGGATGGATGATATTATAAAAAAGGTTTACAAAGAAATAGGTATAAAATCTGCCGATATATACACAATTACAGAATTAAATCCACAATATCAACTAGTATTAGAATCGAAAAATATAATAGTACCAAATAATTTAGAAGAATTTAGAAAAATGGTAGCTGAGTTCGATCCAGATTGTTTAAATAAATTTGATACTTTTATAGAAAACAATAAATACAAATACAATTTAATAACATCATTATTTCTTAATTATTATAATTTATCACTTACCGAATATTTTAGTATATTATTACCATATTATGTATATAAACTCGATTTATTTAAATCTTATAGAGAGTCAGTCCATATTTCATCAAACCAAAATATTCAAACATTAATGGAATGGCCAAGTGTATTTATTGGTAGTGGTCCAAAGAATGTTTCTGGATTATTTAGTTTTTTAACTTATTCTATGATAGTAAATGGAACTAGTATTCCTAAAAATGGTATGATATCCATAATAGAACTATTAGAAACTCATATAGAGGCAATGAATGTCACTATTATTAAAGAACAATCACTTTACCATCTCACTATTAAAGATAACACAGTACATGGGGCAATTATATTGGACAAACAATATAATGAAAGCAATATTAAAGTTGATAGCATTATATGCGCTTGTGATTATAAATATATAGAAAATATATTACCTAATAAATTTAGGTCTTATCCTAAAATGTATTGGGAAAAACAAGTCATGTGTCCATCTGCTATTATTTTTAATGTTATGTTAGATATTAAAATACCACACTTGTACAACCATACATTATTTTTTGATACACCTATGGATAAACACTTAGAATGTATTTATAATACTAATAATATGCCTAATGAACCTTTGTTTTATATCAATAAATATAGTGATACTACAGATTGTGACAAATTATTTATATTGTTTCCATCTAATTTGAATAATGAATTTGGACATTGTGAGATGAATCAAGACGAAATACATCGACTATTTAATTATTGTATGAAAAAATTAGAAGATAAATATAATGTACCATTTATTGACCATATAGTACAATATGACCATACATTGAATGAAAATTTTAGATATCGATTTTATTCTTATAAAGGAAATGCTTATGGACTAGCATGTGATAATTATCAACTTGGATTTTTTAGACCTAAACTAAAGAGTCGTTATTTGACTAATTTATATTATTGTGGACAAATGTCAAATCCTGGTCCAGGTATTCCACCAGTAATGATCTCAGGATTATTGGCATCAAATTTAGTAATACAGGAATTGAATTATACAGATACTTTATTTGATAAAATGATTAGATTTTTTAGAAATGTATGGGTATTAATTACAAATATGATTGTTATGATGGTAACAATAGGAGTTGATAAAGATTGGATAAAAAAAGAATTTAATTATGTATTTTTTGGAAATGTCGAAGAGTATAATAGTTTTAATTATTAACTCTATTAATAGTATGTATGATATTACAATCATTGGTAGCGGACCATCTAGTTTATTAACACTATTGTATTTAGTTACTCATTATGGAGAATTAAACTATGTAGTTATTTCCCATAAATTCAAGTGCTTTACGTGTACTTATGGTGTATTTTTAGATCAAATTGAAGGTTCATGGATATACAACTATTTAGATAAAAATAAGTTATTTCCACACATTATTGATGTAGATGTAAATTGTTCAATGGAAAAAAACAATAAAACACCAACTAAACTTAAATATGGGGTATTAGATAATAAATATTTATACAATTCTATACTAGATATCATATCAATTTATAATGTCGATTTTATATCAGGGAATGTAACAAGCACTTATAAAAATAGTTATTATAATACTACTATATTTAAACAAAAATTAAATACATATATTATTAATAGTAAATTTATAATAGAAGGAAGTGGAAAACTCAAGCATATTGGAATTCAAAGAAACAAACATTACAAAACATTTAAACAATATTTTGTTGGGTTAAAAATACAGTCTTTATATGATCACAATATACCGAATGTTATGTTGTTAGACTGGTATAACCCAATTGGCTACAAAAATACATCGTTTTCATACATAATACCATATAATTCTAATACATTGTTAATAGAAGAAACAGTGTTAATATGCGATTCAGATGATATTTGTAAATATGAACTATTACACAAAAAATTAATATCTAGAATAAAAGAATATGATATTACATTATACAAAACAATTAAATTTGAAATAGACAATATTCCATTAAATTATAATATACCATTAAATACATCAGTTACATTTGGGGTAGGACAGGCTGGAAATATTATTAATAATTTGTCTGGCTATACGATTGGAACAAATATTTACCATATACCAGAAATATGTGATACTATTATGGAAACAAATTTTAATACAAAAAAGGTAATAGATAACTATTGGTGTATAAAACGAAGAATTATAAATAAAATAAATAATATTGGACTAAACATGATGAATGATTTAAGTCAAAATGAATTGGCTGAATTCCATAGTTATTATTTCAAACATATTGTTGGAACATATAATTATCGTGTATGTTTTTTGAATTGTGATTCTAAAGAAGAGTTTGGATGGTGGAAATTTATGTGTAGTTTTAAGAGTTATTATCATTTTCCAATTAAATATTGGTTAAAGATTGGATATTATACGTTATTTTCTTAAAAATATACATCCAAACATTGCTGAATAGTTAGTCTTTTTCTAGGATCACATTCAAGCAAGGATTCTACTATAGCATTTATTTTTTTAACATCATTTTTCTCAGAAAAGGAACAACAACCATAAGATACATTGTCTAAATACACATATTTCAAACTATACAACGTGCGACCCAAACAATAACTATCTATTTTATAAACACGATCGCGATATTTCTTCAATAAATACTGATTATTTGTATCTTTTTCAAGATCGGTTGCTTCTATTTTGGGAAGCCACGGCATAACACCCATTCCAACAAAATGGTGTGGAAAATAGTATGGAGTTCCTCTAACATTTGACACATAATCATCAAATGGTTCTTTTGAACAAAATCCAAAATCAATTAACTTGAATTGACGTGTATTAGTATTGATCATTATATTTTCTGGTTTAACATCTAAATGACATAGTTTATGTGAATGAAGGAAACTAAGTCCTTCCATAATTTGTTTTGAAAAATGAATAATAGATTTGACCGAATTCCAAAAACTAAAATCTTGTTTGCTATTTATATCATCGATAGTTTCATGGAGTTCTTTGTTTCCAGCATAATCCACATAAAAATAGATTAAGGATTCATTGAATAATGTGATATCATTTGATAATTCAAACACATGTTTGTAAAATGGTTCAGTTTTGTATAACACAAATGTAATATCATCGGGAAGAGCGTAATAGTTTGGCCAGTTTTCGATCTGTTTTATAGTATCAATATGTTTAAGCTCATTATGTTTAGCATTGATTTTAGTAATTTTAATCAACTTATTTTCTTTTGGTTTAATGAATCCTTGGTAATGATTTTTTCCAATCACTATTGAACACGACCCAGTTTTAAACATAGTGTCAATCATTTAATATATATGACATGTATTTTTTACAATCAATTTTTACATTAAATAATGTACTATATGTCATTTCAACTTATCACTAAATAATATCCATTATATCCCTTTTTTCCCTTTACCATACGTTCTATATCTTCTATTACTTTTTCTGTTATATACTTTTTTTGTTAGTTTCTTGATATAATTATAAAAATAATAAATATAAAATATTTTAAAAGAAAAAACTTAAACAAAAAATTAGCATACATTATAATCATGAATCTATTTTTTATTGGCGCTATTATTTCAAGTATTAATATATCCTATTTCAAATATAAATCTAATTTTGATACTTATTTAGATCATTATAATAAACATTATAATGATAGTGACTATTGGTATCGTTATAATATTTACGAAAAAAATATGGATTACATATTAGAAAGAAATAATAATTTGACGTCTTATAAGTTGGGTGAAAACAATTTTACGGATATGTCTACTATTGAATTCAATAATAAATATTTAAAATATAAAATGATAATAAATCAAAGTGTAGTATCAAATTATAATAATTCAAATAAAAATTTACCAAATAGTATAGATTGGAGATCAAATGGAATAGTAACTAATGTTAAAGATCAAGGTCAGTGTGGAAGTTGTTGGGCTTTTAGTGCCGTTGGTACATTGGAAGGACAATGGGCTAAAAA
>Ga0209634_1000351_pt1 | contig 35379 bp, 42 predicted proteins | sample LinPmetageLP40_FD_184043 | JGI IMG/M metagenome (GOLD analysis project Ga0209634, IMG submission 184043) | Marine viral communities from the Pacific Ocean - LP-40 (SPAdes) (version 2) | ecosystem: Environmental > Aquatic > Marine > Oceanic | place: Pacific Ocean | collected 2010-08-26 | reverse complement strand
TGACAATACCACGAATGATAGAAGTATGCCTGGCCTCATTTTACATAACGAAGACAGCACAGATGATGCTTATGGACCTTCACTAAGTTGGGGTTCTAGGTCGACTTCAGGTGCTTATAATACAAGTTATGCTTGGATTATAGGAAATCCTACAGGCAATGGCCCAGATACCAATTGGAAGGCAGGGCAACTAGAACTATACACTCAAGGTTCCGCTTATGTTGCAACAAAACCAGGCATTAGAATTACTTCAGCTGGATTAGTACAAAAACCAAGACAGTATGATGCAAATGGTTTCTTTTGGTTAAGAGGAACAGCTAATCCTAGTGGTCAAACAGGAACACAACCAGTTGTTTTTACTGTACGAGCTCAAGCAGGAAGCGGAAATACAAGTCTTACTTCAGGAAGATACACTACACCAGTAGAAGGTATATACCACTTTAGTACAAATGTAAGAATTGATGCTGCATCAAATAATACCGGTTATTTTAGAATAGCATTTTATACAGGAACAACTCATGATGTTAGTCAAACTAGCTATGGACAAGGTCATAGTATATATGGACCAGGTAGTTATTCACAGAACTATTTTAGTATGCAAACAAGCTGGTCAGTTTATTTAGCTGCAGGTGTAGAAGTGGGTGTAGCTGTTAGATTTAATTCAGGTTCATATACTATACACCAAGAATCTCAATTTTCAGGACATTTAGTAGGATAATATTATGGCAAATACAATACAAGAACTAGAAGCAAGAATAACTACATTGGAAGGATAAACTCTTATAAATAGATTATAATAGGAATAAATAATGGCAAAACCAAATAGTAAAACAACATTTATAAATTACTGCTTAAGAAGTTTAGGTGCGCCTGTAATAGAAATCAATGTTGATGATGACCAAATAGATGATAGAGTAGACGAAGCTCTTCAATTCTATCAGTTTTACCATGCTGATTCTATTGAAAAAATGCATTTAAAGCATAAAGTAACTAATTCAGAATTAACATTAACTGGTGCAGTTGCTGGTAATTTCTCAGTAGGAGAAAAGATTACTGGTTCAAATTCTGGAGCAATTGCTACAATTAAAACAGCAACTGGAAATAAGATTACATACAGCGCTTTAAAAGATTCAAACACGCCATTTAGCACAGAAACAATAACTGGTGAAGCATCAGGCGCAACAGCCGTGATAGCATCTATTGCAAAGGGTGATATCGAAAACGGATACATTACTTTAAATGATTTAGTAAGAGATGTTGTAAGAGTTATGCCTATAAGAGATACTGTATCATCAACTGATATGTTTGATATCAGATATCAAATGCATTTAAACGATATTCATTCAGTTGGATTTATGGGTAGTCTTACTGATTACGTAATGTCACAACAATTTTTATCGCTTTTAGACCAAGTTATAGATTCGGACGAAAAACATATTAACTTTGAAAGACATAAAAACCAATTGCGCATTGATATGGATTGGGATAAAGAAGTTGAGGTTAATGATTATATAGTCATTGAATGTTATAGAGTAATAGACCCTGATACATATACAGATGTATACAATGATTATTTCTTAAAAAGATATGCAACAGCATTAATCAAAAGACAATGGGGTACAAACTTAATCAAGTTCGAGGGTATGGTAATGCCAGGTGGCGTAACATTTAATGGACGTCAAATATTTGATGATGCAAACGAAGAAATTACAAGATTAGAGGAAGAAGCTAGATTGAACTGGGAACAGCCAGTCGACTTCATGACAGGATAAACCATGCCGAGAAACGTATACTTTTCTCAGGCCGTCAAAAGTGAACAACACTTATATGAAGACCTGATAATAGAATCCCTAGGAATATATGGACAAGATGTCTATTACATTCCACGTACAATAGTAAATAGAGACAGTGTTTTAAATGATGACCCTGCGTCAACATTTGATGATGCTTACCTTATGGAAATGTATATTGATAATCCAGAAGGCTTTGATGGTGCTGGTGATTTATATAGTAAGTTTGGTTTAGATATAAAAGATGAAGCTACATTTATAGTATCACGTAGAAGATGGGATGATAAAGTTGGTACCTTTTCTGATAATGTAGAAAATCCAAGACCAATGGAAGGAGATTTAATCTTCTTACCAATGACAAATAATTTCTTTGAAATTAGTTTTGTTGAAGACGAACAACCATTTTATCAATTATCAAACTTACCAGTCTATACTATGAAGTGTTCATTGTTTGAATACAATGACGAAGATTTCGAAACTGGTATTGTAGATATAGATGACAACGTATCTCAAGTTGGATATCAATTACCAATAGATGTAACTATTTCTGGTGGAACTCATTTCGAAGTTGGTGAAATTGTAAGACAAACTGTAGATTCAAGTGTCACACCTAATGTAATCGTATTTGGAGAAGTTCAACAAAGAACTAAATCATCAGATATATTAAGTAAAATATGGGTGTCTAATATTGGAACAACTGGTTCAAATTTGGCTAAAACGTTTACTCAAGGCGGAACAATAACAGGAGATACATCAACTTATAGTGGTACAATTGCTAAAGTATATAGCGATTTGACAGATACCACAGGTACTTCTTGGTCAACAGATGAACAAGCTCAAAACATAGAATTTGAAATAGACGCAGATGGATTTATAGATTTTTCAGAAGCTAATCCATTTGGCGACCCATCGGAGACTTACTAATGTTTGGAGACCATTTCTATCATTCAACAATGAGAAAGTCAGTGGCTGTATTTGGTACACTGTTTAATAATATTCAAGTAGTAAGAAAGAAAGCTGACGGTAGTACTATAAACCAAATAAGAGTTCCTCTTGCTTATGGACCTAAAGATAAATATTTAGCTCGTATTGATAGTAGCGCAACTTCATCAATGGGTATTAAATTACCAAGAATGGCATTTGATATAACAGGTATTACCTTAGACACTACTCAAAAAATGGCTAAGAGAAATATTATATCAGAAACACATGGGTCAGATATTACTAAAAAGAAAACAATAAAACATTATACTTCTTATGATATTGGTATGTCATTATATATTTTAGCTAAAAATCAAGATGATGGACTACAAATTGTTGAACAAATATTACCGTATTTTCAACCAGAATATAACGTTACCATTACACCAGTTGCAGGATTTAATTATAAACAAGATGTTTCTGTTATACTTGGTGGTATTAGTATTGATGACCAGTATGAAGGAGACTTTACTGAAAGAAGAGTACTTACATATCAATTAGATTTTACAATGAAGATGAAATTCTTCGGTCCAACATCTGACCAAAAAATTATACGTGAAGTTAATTTAGACTTCCATGAAAAAGATAATGTCGGCAGAATGTTCGAAGAAATGGACTTTACTGTTGGTGGCTCAGATACTGCGGATAGCTTCACAGTAACTGAAACTAAAACTGAAGGTGGGTAATGGATAAAAAAGAAAAAATGACAGCAAGTTTAGAAAAGAATTTGCCAGCAGTTAACAATAGACCTATAAAGATAGATAAAGATATTAAAGACGATTATGATTTTTCTCGTAAAACATATAAAGACTTAATATACACTGGGACTCGTTCAATGGATGTACTTGCTGAATTAGCGAGAGAATCTGAACATCCAAGAGCATTTGAAGTACTTGCTCAAACAATAAAAAGTATTAGTGATACTACTGAAAAGCTTATGTCTTTGCAAAAGAAAAAGAAAGAGTTAACGGCAGAAGAAGACGAAAAGCAAAAAAACGTGACGAATAATAATATGTTTGTAGGTAGTACAACAGACTTACAAAGATTGTTATTAAATAGAGATAATGTGATTGATGCAAAAGTTAAAAAATAATGAGTTTGGTTATCTAGGCAATCCTCAAGTAAAAAGAGATGGCGTAGAAACCGAATTTACAAAAGAAGACATTCTAGAATACCAAAGATGTATGCAAGACCCAGCATATTTTGCTAGGACATATATCAAAATTATAAATCTAGACGAGGGCTTAGTACCATTTGATTTATATCCTTATCAAGAAAAAATGTTTAATCATTTTAACGATAATAGATTTAGTATAGTATTAGCATGTCGACAAAGCGGCAAATCAATATCTTCAGTTGTATATCTTTTATGGTATGCAGTGTTTCATCCAGAAAAAACAATTGCAATATTGGCCAATAAAGGAGCAGTAGCAAGAGAAATGCTCGCGCGTATTACGCTCGCGCTAGAGAATTTACCATTCTTTTTACAGCCTGGATGTAAGGCTTTAAATAAAGGAAGCATAGAGTTTAGTAATAATAGTAAGATAATAGCTTCAGCTACAAGTGGTAGTTCAATAAGAGGTATGTCTATTAATTTATTATTCCTTGATGAGTTTGCATTTGTAGAAAATGATGCACAATTCTATACATCAACATATCCTGTAGTATCATCTGGTAAAGATACTCAGATTATAATATGTTCTACCGCAAATGGAATAGGTAATGTGTACCATAAGCTATGGGAAGGCGCAGTACAAAAGACAAATGAGTTTTATCCATTTAGAGTAGATTGGTGGGATGTTCCAGGAAGAGATGATAAGTGGAAAGAGACCACGGTATCTAATACTTCTGAATTACAGTTTGAACAAGAGTTTGGTAACACGTTTCATGGAAGAGGTAATACATTAATTAGTGCTAATCATTTGTTAGCTCAAATAAGTATAGACCCAGAGTTTTTTAAAGAAAATGTGTACATATATAAACAGCCGATTGAAGGCCATGAATATGTAATGACAGTTGATGTTTCAAAAGGTAGAAACCAAGATTATAGCACATTTACTATAATCGATGTAAGTGAACAACCATTTGAACAAGTAGCTGTATTTAGAGATAACAATATATCTCCGATGTTATTACCAGATATTATATACAAGTATGCAAATACATATAACGAAGCTTATGTAGTAGTTGAAAGCAACGACCAGGGTGCTGTAGTTTGTAATGGTTTATATTATGATTTAGAATACGAACATATGTTTGTAGAATCATCAATCAAAGCAAATGCTCTTGGTGCTACAATGACAAGAAGAGTAAAGCGTATTGGTTGTTCAAGTATAAAAGACTTAATAGAACAAGGTAAGCTTAAAATTAATGATGCTAATACAATTGTAGAAATGAGCACATTCGTAAGTAAGGGGAATAGTTATATGGCTCAATCTCCAAATCATGATGATTTAATGATGAACTTAGTTCTTTTTGCTTGGTTTACTACAACAGACGTATTTCAAGCTTTAACAAATATTGATATGAAGGATATGTTATATAGAGAAAGATTGGCTGCAATACAGGATGATATGTTACCGTTTGGTTTTCTCGAGAGTGGGAACTATGAAAAGGATAAATATACTAAAGACGATGATGGGAACATCTGGTTCGAACAAGAGTGGACAGGAAATGCAAAATTTTAACGACTTTACAACTGGAAAAACAGTAATAACAGAGGAAGAAAAAAGCTATAGGTATGTATACTTATGGTATGATGACCCTGAAGACCCTGATGACCCAGAAGCTACAGCAGATGATTTTATAAAAGAAGGAGATTCTGTAGGTTTAAAAGGATTTAAAGTTGATGTACAAGGCGCTTATTCTGATTTAGAAGATGGAGTAAGGTATATCTACGATGGTATGACTGATAAAAAAGAAAGAAAGTTTAGAATAGATGAAAACACATTAGTATTTGTAAGAGCTCCAGTCACTAAAAGAAAAGCTTGGTCAGACTTTTTAACTCAGTTAGAAAGAGCTGGTGTTGTATGTGTTAACACTCGTGCATGTATGGAGATAACATCTGATAAATATAGATGTAGTTTATATCTTGCTGAAGCAGAGCTAGCTCAGCCTAAAACAGTTTTAGTTCATCATCCAGAAAAAGCAATACCTGCTATGGAAAGACTTGGCGCTAAATATCCAGTTATTCTTAAAACACTTACAGGTTCATTAGGTATTGGTGTTATTAAAGTAGATTCAGAAAGTTCATTACATTCTACTGTACAGTTACTATATAAATTAGACCCAAACATGGGTGTCTTATTGCAAGAAATGATTCAGGACTTTACATTTGATATACGTGCTCATGTTATTGGTGGTAAATTTCATGGCGCTATTAAAAGACCTGTAGTAGCAAAAGACTTTAGAAGTAATGTATCACTTGGTTCTAAACCAGCTCCGATTGAGTTAACTGAGTTAGAAATAGAACATGTCGAAAGAGCGGCTAAAGCTGTTGATGGTTTGTGGGTTGGGGTAGATATATTCCCATCTAAAGATAGAAAAACAATACCACCTATGTTTATCGAAATTAATTCAACACCAGGCACAAAAGGATATAGAAAAGCTACTGGAGAAAACCTAGCTAAAAATATATTAGTAAAATTTAAAAATAGGGATTATTGGCTTAAACCTAATACATATAAATCAATGTTTGAAGACAAGATACAAACAGATAGTATGGAGTTTGACGGAGATACTGTTAAATGGACTAAAGATGGTATACAATACGAACATGATATAATTGGTATATCAAATAAAAATCCTATAATAGAACATAATTCTATCGAAGTTGAGTTACTTCGTTAGAAAACAAATTGTTATAAATAAGTATGTATTGAATATTCTTATTATGACACATATTAACTAACTCAAATAGAGGACAAAGCGATGGCATTTCAAGTATCACCAGGCGTCGAGGTAAAAGAAATCGACGCAACGAATGTAGTTCCAGCCGTATCAACCAGCATTGGTGGATTCGCAGGCGCATTCAACTGGGGTCCAGTGGAGCAATTAGTAACAGTAAGTTCTGAACAAGAACTTGCAGCGACTTTTGGCGCTCCAGACGATTCCACAGCTAAACACTTCTTAGTAGCAGCATCTTTTTTAAAGTATGGTAATGCACTAAAAGTGGTTCGAGTAGCTTCCGGTCATTTAAACGCGACCGCACAGGGTACAGGACAGCTGATAAAAAATAATGAAGATTATGCGAATAATTATGCAGCGGGTCAGCTAAATTTGGGTAATTGGGCAGCTAAACATCCAGGCGTACTGGGTAATAGCTTAAAGGTATCAATGATTTCACATAGTGGAAGTAACTCCGTTTTTAACGGATGGGCTTACGCTGGAAATTTTGATGCTGCACCAGGTACATCTACATCAGCAGCTGCTGTCGGCGTTTCAAACGACGAATTGCATATTGCAGTTATAGATGAAGACGGAGCAATCTCCGGAACAGCTGGGACAGTATTAGAAACATTTGGGTTTGTATCACAAGCTTCAGATGCTAAGAAAGACGATGGTACCTCACTTTATTACGTTGATGTTATTACTACTCAATCTAACTATATTCGTTGGATTGACCATAATACAGCTAACTTAAATGAAGCCGGATTTACCCTAGCAGCAGCGAAAGCAGCCAACACAGATAGTGAAGGCGCTAGCCAATTTAAGACTCATACTTCATCGATTGAGGATTCACTTACAGGTGGAACCGACGATAACGCACCAACAGTTGGAGAAATAGCAACCGGATTCGATCTTTTATCCGATGCAGAAACTGTAGATGTTAACTTACTTTTTGCAGCAGCAGACGCCGATGGCGCTGAAACAATTGCAGAAGATTTAATATCAATAGTAAATGCAAGGAAAGATTGTATGGCATTTATATCTCCACCACTAGAAGACACTGTTAACAATGCTACTCCAGCAGCAAGCGTAAAAGCTTTTGCTGATGGTTTAACATCAACATCTTACGCTTCATGTGATTCAACAGCATTATATGTATATGACAAATATAACGACAAATACAGATATATCGCTGCTTCAGGACACATGGCAGGACTTTGCGCAAATACTGATTCAGTAGCTGATGCATGGTTCTCACCAGCTGGAGTAAACAGGGGTCAACTTTTAGGAGTAACTAAATTAGCATTTAATCCTAAGAAAGCAGACAGGGATTCTTTATATAAAGCAAGAGTCAATCCTATAGTATCATTACCTGGACAAGGTACTTTACTATTTGGAGACAAAACTTTATTAAGTAGACCTTCAGCATTCGATAGAATTAATGTTAGAAGGCTGTTTATAGCATTAGAAAAGGCAGTTAGCACCGCAGCTAAAGCACAACTTTTCGAATTTAACGACGAATTTACAAGAGCACAGTTCAGAAACTTAGTTGAACCGTTCTTAAGAGACGTCAAAGGTAGACGTGGACTTTCAGACTTTTCAGTAGTCTGTGATACCACTAACAACACTAGCTCAGTAATTGATGGTAATAAATTTGTAGCTGATATCTTTATCAAGCCTGCAAGAAGTATTAACTTCATAACATTGAGCTTCGTAGCAACTAGGTCCGGAGTAGAATTCTCCGAGATCTCAGGTTCATAGGAGAATAAGACATGGCAATATTAGGCGTAGACGATTTTAAATCAAAATTAGTAGGCGGTGGAGCAAGGTCTAACCTTTTCAAGGTGACTATGAACTATCCGAGTTATGCACAAGGCGATGTTGAACAAACATCTTTCATGTGTAAGACAGCTCAAATGCCTGCATCAATTATAGCACCTATCCCTGTATTATTCAGAGGTAGAACATTGCAAATAGCTGGTGACAGAACATTTGACCCATGGACAATTACTGTAATCAACGATGTTGATTTTACAGTTCGTAACGCTATGGAACGTTGGATGAATGGTATTAATGGACATAACGAAAACACAGGATTATCTAATCCTACTGACTATCAATCAGACGCAATTGTTGAACAATTGAATAAGGCTGGAGAAGTTACTAAGAAATATGACTTTAGAGGTCTATTTCCAACTAACATTTCTGAGATAGAAGTAAGTTATGACTCTGAAAATACTATAGAAGAGTTCACAGTTGAATTCCAGGTACAATACTGGGAATCAGACACTACTTCGTAGGTATATAAATAATATTAGACGAGGGGATATAATGTCCCCTCTGATAGTATTGAGGTAAATGTATGGCTGAATTATTTGGCTTTGAAATAAATAGAAAGAGTTCTAAACAAAAAGAACTACCTTCATTCGTTCCTAAGACGGACGAGGATGGCTCGGGTGTAATTCAAGCGGGCGGTCATTTTGGCGCGTACATCGATATGGATGGCGACAAGTTCAAAAATGAAGTCGACTTGATACTAAAATACAGAGATATAGCATCACAACCAGAATGCGATGCCGCTGTTGAGGACATAGTAAATGAATCAATAGTAGGTAATAATGATGAGTCACCTGTTAATTTAGTATTAGACGAATTAGAAATATCAGACAAAATGAAAGACGCTGTCAAATTTGAATTTGAGACAGTCCTTAAATTGTTAAACTTTAACGCGTACGCTCATGATATATATCGTAAATGGTATATTGATGGAAGGCTGCCGTATCATATTATAATAGATAAAAACTCGCCTAAAAAAGGTATTCAAGAACTGCGATATATCGATCCTACCAAATTAAGAAAGGTGAAAGAGATTGAAGAAAAGCAGGACCCTAAAACAGGCGCTAAGATTATAGAAAAAAGCGATGAGTTCTTTTTATTCCAAGACAAATTAATGTCTGGAGCAGAACAAGGATTAAAAATATATCCTGATGCAATTGCATACTGTACATCTGGTCAAATGGACCCAGGTAGAAAAAGAATATTATCTTATTTACATAAAGCTTTAAAACCAGTGAATCAGCTGAGAATGATGGAAGATTCACTAGTCATATACAGAATATCACGGGCCCCAGAACGTAGGATATTTTATATTGATGTTGGTAATTTACCTAAGGGTAAAGCCGAAGAATACTTAAGAGGTATCATGAATCAATATAGAAACAAGTTGGTATATGACGCATCGACTGGTGATATCAAAGACGATAAAAAACATATGAGTATGTTAGAAGACTTTTTCCTACCAAGAAGAGAAGGTGGAAGAGGTACTGAAATCACCACGCTACCAGGCGGCGAAAACTTAGGACAAATAGATGATATTATATACTTCCAAAAGAAATTATATAAGTCACTTAATGTTCCAGTTGATAGATTAGAACAAGAAGCTTCGTTTACACTAGGTAGAACTAGTGAAATAACAAGAGATGAAGTAAAGTTTAAGAAGTTCATAGACAGATTAAGAAAAAGATTTTCTGATTTGTTTATGCAATTATTAAAAACTCAATTATTACTCAAAGGTATTATTACTGAGAGTGATTGGAAAGATTGGAAAGAAAGTATTGCCTTTGATTATATTGAAGATAACTATTTTTCTGAACTTAAACAATCAGAAATGTTGAGAGAAAGATTTGATATGCTAGGAAACCTAGATGAATATGTGGGTAAATACATATCAAATGAATGGATACGTAAAAACGTATTACGTCAGACTGACGATGAGATTGAAGAGATTCAAAAACAAATCGATCAGGAGACAAAAGATGGAGATAATGAAGTTCCATCTGGTGACGACCCTCGTTGGGACGGATAATTTTATAAATATATAAACAAGGATAAACAAATGAATGTAAATGAATTGATAAAGAATCTACAAGATGGAGATAACGTTTCAGCAAATAAACAGTTTAATACTGTAATGGCTGACAAAATGACAGCTGCTCTTGATGCAAAGAAAATAGAAATCGCATCAGGAATGGTTCAGCGTAAAACTTCAGAAGAAGCACCTGTAGTAGCTGAAGAACAAACAACTGAAGAGGATTAATATCCTCTATTACTAGGTATTTAAATGAAATTAATAACAGAGTACGTAGAACAAAATATAGAAACGATTTGCGAACAAAAGAAAGATGGTAGTAAAGACTATTTCATCGAAGGTGTGTTCATGCAATCGAATAAAAAGAACAGAAACGGTCGTATTTACGAAAAAGCTAGCTTAGAAAGAGCAGTAGAAAAATACGTTACCGAACAAGTTAAACAAGGAAGAGCTGTTGGAGAGTTAAATCATCCAGAAGGACCAACAGTAAACCTTGACAAAGTTTCACACAAAATCACTGATTTGCATTGGCAAGGAAATGATGTTGTAGGAAAGGCATCAATATTAAAGACACCTATGGGAAAAATAGTCGAAGGACTACTCGAAGGTGGAGTTAAGCTTGGTGTTTCAAGTCGTGGTATGGGAAGTCTTGTACAGAAGAATGGCGCTAGTTACGTGGGGGACGACTTTATGTTGGCCACAGTAGATATCGTTCAAGACCCAAGCGCTCCAAGTGCATTTGTAAATGGAGTGATGGAAGGTGTTGAATGGGTATGGGATAACGGCCTTATTCGTCAACAAGATATTGAAGCAATTGAGACTGAAATTAAACGCGCTCCTCGCAAAGATTTGCAAGAAGCTGAAATAAGAGCGTTTAAAAATTTCCTCTCTAAATTAAATCTAAAATAGGAGAAAACTATTATGTCAGACGACAGAAATCAGTCAGACTTAGTTACATCTGTTGAAGAAGAGCAAGTAGATGCTCTCGTTGAAAATGAAATTTTAGACGAGGAATCTCTTGAAGAAACTTATGGCAAAGACAAGAAAAAAGTCAATGCTATGAAATATAACTCTAAAGAAGAACCAGTAGAAGAAGAGGAAGAAGATGAAGAGGAAGTCAAAGAAGACACTCCTGTAGTCGATATTCCAAAAACTAAAGCTGGAGTTATTCAAGCAACAGTTGATATGCTAAAGAAGGCTAAATCAGAAGACGCAAAGAAAATGTTCTCAAAGCTAGTTACTATTGATGATGAACCAGCAAATATTAAATCAGAAAAAGATGCAGAAAATACTACATCTAAAATGCCTGAACCTAAAGCGAAAGCTAAAGTAGAAGCCATTGATTTTTCTGACGATATAGATGCTATCATCCAAGAGGAAGCAACACTTTCAGACGGATTCCGCGGAAAAGCATCTGCAATATTCGAAGCAGTACTTACTAGTAAGTTAAGCGAAGAAGTTGACAGGCTTGAAGCAGAATATGCGCAAAATTTAGAAGAAGAAGTATCAGAAGTACAATCTTCACTAGTAGAAAAGGTAGATTCATACCTTAACTATGTAGTTGAAGGCTGGATGGAAGATAACCAACTCCAAGTACAGGAAGGTCTTAGGACTGAAATTGCTGAAGAGTTTATGACTTCACTACAATCAGTGTTCAAAGAACACTACATCGAAGTACCAGAAGGTAAAGAAGACCTCGTTGATGACCTCAGCGAACAAGTTTCTGAACTAGAAGTTACTTTAAATAAAACCACAGATGATAATATCGAGTTACATGCTAAAGTTCAAAACTTTGAAAAACAAGCTGTAGTAAGAGAACAATCATTAGGGCTTGCTGATACTGAAGCTGAGAAATTAGCATCATTAGTAGAAGATATCGATTTTGATAGCAAAGAAACTTTCGAAATGAAAGTGAAAACTGTTAAAGAATCATACTTCAAAAATGAAACTAACGAAACAGTGGATGAAGTTGACAGTTTATTAGGAGATGGAGCAGTCGAATCAGACGTTTCAGATACTATGGCTAGATACGGTCAAGCTATAACAAACTTTAATAATTAAGGAAAAAAAAATGTTTAATGCAGATAAAAACTTAATGGAAAAATGGAGTTCAGTACTCGATCACGAGTCAGTCTCCCCTATCCAGGATAACTACAAGAAAGCTGTCACAGCTAGATTGTTAGAAAACCAAGAAGTTGCCTTACAAGAAGAAAGAGTTCAAGCACAAGGAAATTATATTTCTGAAGCAGCAGCTGCCAATAATATTGGCGCTGGTAATATTGGTTCATTTGACCCAGTATTAATCTCTCTCGTACGTAGAGCAATGCCAAACCTTATTGCTTATGATATCGCTGGCGTTCAGCCAATGAGTGGACCAACTGGTCTTATCTTTGCAATGAAATCAAAATACTCAACCCAGGGCGGAACAGAGGCTTTATTTAATGAAGCTGATACTGACTTTACTGGTACAGGTACTCATCAAGCCGAGCCAACTGGTTTAGGTGGAGCAACTGATGCTGACTCAGACGGTACTATCGTCGATACAGCAGCTGCTGATATCACTAACACCTTTGGTACAGGTCTTGCAACTTCGGCTGCAGAAAGATTAGGAGTCGGCGCGTCCGGCGACGGTTCTTTCGGTGAAATGGCTTTCTCAATCGAGAAATCTACTGTAACTGCTAAGTCAAGAGCTTTAAAAGCTGAGTACACAATGGAATTAGCACAAGACCTTAAAGCAGTCCACGGACTAGACGCTGAAGGCGAACTTGCTAATATCTTATCAGCTGAAATTTTAGCTGAAATCAACAGAGAAGTTGTTAGAACTATTCTAACTAAAGCAAAAATTGGTGCTTTACAAACTTCAACTGCTGTTTCAGGTATTTTTGATGTTAACACAGACTCAGACGGAAGATGGATGGTAGAGAGATTTAAAGGTCTCATCATGCAAATCGAAAGAGAATGTAATGTTATCGCTAAAGAAACAAGAAGAGGAAAAGGTAATTTCATTATCTGTTCTTCAGACGTTGCTTCAGCTTTAGCAGCTGCTGGAATGTTGGATTATACTCCAGCTTTATCAGCTAACTTGAATGTTGATGACACAGGTAATACTTTTGCTGGTGTTCTTAACGGAAGAGTTAAAGTCTATATCGACCCTTATGCTACTATTGATTTTGTATGTGTAGGTTATAGAGGAACAAACCCGTATGACGCTGGTATGTTCTACTGTCCTTACGTACCATTAACAATGGTTAAAGCAGTTGGTGAGAATGACTTCCAACCTAGAATGGGATTCAAAACAAGATACGGTATGGTTGCAAATCCATTCGTAGCTGCTGACGGCACCGGTACAGACCGTGCTAACCAGTACTTCAGAATCTTCAGAGTTGACGACATTATGGTGTAAACCGTAGTTAGTTAAATCTAATTCGACTAAAGGGTTTCTTCGGAGACCCTTTTTTTATGTGTATAAATATTTTAGTATTAATTAAACAATGGAGAAATACAATGAATAAAATAATGTTAATAGGACTATCTATATTATCCCTTTCACAAGTTGCAAGCGCTAATATAAGTGGTACTATTGGAATGGAGTCCGAATACTTTTTCAGAGGAGAAAGTCAGGGCGAAGGTACAGCTATGCAAATGTCATTACACGGCGAGAAGTCTGGTTGGTTTGGTGGCGTATGGGCGAGTGAAATTGACCATGAAGTTTCTAGTTGGGAACATAATTTTTATGGAGGTTATTCTTTTGATTTATCAGAAGACACAAACTTTTATGGTGGTATAGTTAAATATGATTATGACAGCCACTGGTTAAAGGTTGGACCTGATGCTGAAAATGATAAAAACGATTTAAAAGAATACTTTATTGGTGGTTCTTTTAAAAGTGTTTCATTAGAACATTATGTCGACTCAGATAATAGTGATATCACATATACTCAGTTTGGGTATGATTTACCATTAGGTTTAGCTATGATAGACCTTATGTTAACTTGGGGTAGACACAATACTGGAGAAGATGTATTAGGATTAAAAGGCACAAAAGCTTTTGGCGATTGGGATATATCAGTTATGGCAATGAAGAGAGATGAAATGAAATCTCATTCATCTTTAGGTATACACTACAATTTTTAATAACTTTTAAGAATTAATTAAGGGTTTCTTCTGAGACCCTTTTTTTATGTGTATAAATAATAATATCCAATAAAGGATAGACACATACACACAGGAGAAAAATATGTCGAACAATAATAAATCAGGCTTTGAAATAAGAGCTGACTTACTAAACCAAGCACAAGGAATAATAGAGGGAAACCTTCAGAGGAAAATCGATGCAATTTATATGCATAACGATAATCATCCAGATGATAAGAAACCTTTACCTACTCAATCTGTTTCAGCCGCTGATGTAATAGCAGTTGCTTCAGAAATGAATGAGTTTGTTAATAGTAAGTAATTAAACTTTATAAATAGATATATGGCAACTTTAACTACAAACAAGAATTTTTTGAGTCCAGTAGGATTTCAATTTAAAATTTCCAGCAACCTTTATCCTAATCTAGAATATTTTGCTGTTGCAGCTACGTTGCCAGGTCTTAATATGACAAAGGCAGAACAAAGTTATCGAGGCGTTAACTTATCATTTACTGGAGACAGACTTCAGTTTGATGATTTATCATTACGTGTTAATATAACTGAAAACCTAGATAACTATATTGAGACATTTGACTGGATGCATAAGTTAGCTCAGCAAAAAGACGCTGAAGACTTAAAAGTAGACGCAACGCTTCTTATACTTACATCACATAACAATGTAGTAAAAGAAGTAGAGTTTAAAGGAGTATTCCCAACAAGCATGGAACCTATACAGTTTGACGCACAAGCAGAAAGCGTTGAATTTGTACAAATGGAAATCGGCTTTGGTTATACTTACTTTGAATTTAAATAAAACCGTTTACAAAAACACTAAAGTATGGTATAATATATAGTATGAACAATTTGCAAGCAATATTAGAAATGTGGAAAACAGACTCGATAATAGATGAAATGAATCTAGACGAAACATCGAGAGATTCCGCCAAACTCCATGGTAAATACCTAGAACTTCTTTCAGTAAATCGTATGAAGCTCAAAAAAGCCGAACTTGATTTTAAGATTATACTTAAAGACAAATGGCTACACCTTAACGGTAAAATGAGTAAAGTAGAGATTGACGAAAAAGGTTGGGACTATGACCCACTCAATGGAATAACAGTATTAAAAGGAGACATGGATTATTATTATAATGCTGACCCTGTAATACAAGAACATCAAGCCAAAATACATTACCTTGAAGAAATGTGCAGTACATTAAAGGAAATATTAGAAAATATTAAATGGCGACATCAAAACATAAAGAACATGATTGAATGGAGAAAGTTTACTAGCGGAGCTTAATGGATACTGTTACGATTCAAAAGAAGAATGAAGTCTTCTTAAATGTCCAATGTGACCCCTCAATAGAAATGGAACTATCAGAACATTTTCAGTTCTTTGTTCCAGGCTATAAATTTATGCCAGCTTACAGAAATAGAATGTGGGATGGTAAAATCAGATTATACGATTCTAGAAAGAAATTATTATACACAGGATTGCACAAATATTTGCGTGAGTTTTGTGAAGTAAGAGATTATACCCTAGAAGTGGTAGATTCACCTACCTATGGTGCACTAGAGTCCGCCCTCAGCCCTGACATAAATGGGCTATTATCACAAATGTCCCTTTCTGTGAACGGAGCTGATATAATACCCCGCCCATACCAGTTGGAGGGACTGTCGCACACGCTTTCTCAAGAGAAATCCTTATTGCTATCACCTACCGCTTCTGGGAAGAGTTTAATCATATATTTGGCTATACGATATTACCTAGATGTTTTTGATGGTAATGTTTTGCTTATAGTACCTACAACATCATTGGTAGAGCAAATGTATTCTGATTTCGGAGACTATTCTTCGAAGGATACTTGGTCTCATGCAGATAATTGCCATAGAATATATTCAGGCAGAGAGAAACATAACGTAAATCAGAGAGTTATTATATCAACATGGCAATCAGTTTATAAATTACCACAATCTTGGTTTTCCGGATTTGGGATGGTGATAGGAGATGAAGCTCATAATTTTAAAGCTAAGTCATTAACGAATATATTAGAAAAATGTACTGAAGCGAAATATCGTATTGGTACTACTGGAACATTAGATGGAACTCAAACTCATCAGCTCGTATTAGAAGGATTATTTGGTCCAGTATATCAAGTGACTACTACAAAAGAATTAATGGATAATGACGATTTAAGTCAATTAGATATAAATATACTTATATTAAAGTATAAAGAAGAATACTGTAAGCAGATAGTAAAGGAAAAATATCAGCAAGAGTTGGATTTTATAGTAAGATATGAACCAAGAAATAATTTTATAGCTAACTTGGCTTTAGACCAGACAGGAAATACATTGATACTCTTTAATTATGTTGATAAGCATGGTAAACCTTTACATTCATTATTGCGAGATAGGATGCCTAAAGATAGAAAACTATTTTACGTATCAGGAGAAACAGATGTCGATACAAGAGAATCAGTCCGTGAGATTACTGAAAAACAGACCGATGCAATCATCGTGGCAAGTATTGGGACTTTTTCTACTGGTATTAATATTCGGAATCTACACAATATTATATTTGCTTCACCAAGTAAAAGTCAAATTAGAGTCCTTCAATCAATCGGGCGAGGTTTAAGGAAGAGTGAAGATGGTCAAGATACAAAGATATATGATATAGCAGATGACTTACACTGGAAGAATCAAAAGAATTATACCCTACAACATGCGGCTGAAAGAATTAAAATCTATTCTAAAGAACGGTTTAACTACAAAATGTTTGATATAAATATATAGTATGGAAGCATTAAATATAAGACACTTTAAACTAATGAATGGCGAAGAGATTATTGGTCTCGTTGCTATTAAGAATGATGATAATTTTATAATTGAAAGACCAGTAAGACTGAATCCTAGTATGTTAGGTGGAGTTCAGTTTGTAGCTTGGTTTCCTTTCAGCGATGCAAAACAATTTAAAGTTTTTAAGAGCGCAATTTTACAACATGTTCCTGTAGCAGAGTCTATAAAAGAAACATATGTGAACTTCTCTCTTAAAATGGATAAACCAATTCAAACTGTTCAGACTAAAACAGACCAAGAACTCTTAGACGAATACGAGAGCCGACTTGCTGCTGGTCATGACCTATTTGATGAGGAACCACTCAATGAGCTGGATAAGAAGAGAACACTACATTAATATAGTATCCTCTACCGCTCCGGGTGTTAATATATTATACCATAAAAACAGGCAAATGTAAAGGTTTATTTTCACTTTTTGTGAAATAAATTTAATTTAAATCATTCCTTTACATTTACACCAAAGTATGGTATAATAGTATATTATGGAGAAAATATTATGACTAAGGTCAAACCAAAAGATAAACCACATTACGTTAACAATCGAGAATTCTCTGAAGCAGTCATGGATTATGCTATTAAAGCCCGTGATTGTCGACAAAAAGAGAAGAAAGTTCCTACAGTTCCAGATTACATCGCAAGATGTTTCATCAGAATATCTGAAGGATTGTCTCACAGACCAAACTTTGTTCGATATACTTATAGAGAAGAAATGGTTATGGATGCTGTTGAAAATTGCTTAAGAGCAATTGGTAACTATAACATTGAAACTGCTACAAGAACTGGAAAGCCTAATGCATTTAGTTACTTTACACAAATATGCTATTTTGCATTTATTCGTAGAATAACTAAAGAAAAGAAACAACAAGATATCAAATTCAAATTCATTGAGAAGATGGGTATAGAAGATTTTGTTCAAATGGGTATGGATAACGAAGGAGCAGAACAAACTATGGCTTATGTTGATACATTAAGACAAAGGATTGGTACTATTCGTACTAAAGATGACGCTATTAAGAAATTTGCAAAAGAGGAGAAAAAGCGAGAGAAAGAAAAACTCGAGCTGTTTATGTAATGAAAAAAGTAAGTACAAAACAAAATCAAAGACATTTACGTCTTATGAAAAAAAGAACAAGAAAGGCTGAAATAAGAAAAGAGCGAAGAGAAGAAGTAATGGCTCAAATGCTTATAATCAAACAGTCCCATAAAAGAATAGCAAGAACTCAGAGAAAAATGAGTAAACTTGCAAAACAAGCAGCTGCATCTAGAGCACTATGAAAATAGCTATTTTGAATGACACACATTGTGGTGTCAGAAACAGCAGTGATATATTCTTAAACTATCAAGAACGCTTTTATGAAGAGGTATTTTTTCCTTATCTAAAAGAACATAACATTAAACAGATATTGCATTTAGGAGACTATTATGAACATCGTAAGTTCGTTAACTTCAAAGCTCTTAATCAAAATCGTAAACATTTTCTTGAGCCTTTGCGTGATGCTGGTATTACTATGGATATCATTCCTGGTAATCATGATGTTTATTTTAAGAATACTAATGAGCTATGTTCCCTTAAAGAACTCTTAGGCTATTTTACTTCTAACGTAAATATCGTAATGAAACCAACTGTATTAGATTATGATGGTCTTGGAGTTGCAGTTATACCTTGGATTAACAACTCAAACTATCAAGAGTATGTTGACTTTGCGTTAAATTGTAAAGCTCCAATATTAGGAGCTCATTTGGAATTGAAAGGATTCGATTTAATGGCAGGGATGCCTAATCCACATGGGATGAATGCAGATATCTTTTCAAGATTTGAAATGGTTCTATCAGGTCATTTCCATACTAAATCAAGTCAAGGCAACGTAACTTATCTTGGTTCTCAAATGGAGTTTACCTGGGCTGATGTTGATGACCCTAAGTACTTTCATATACTTGATACTGAAACAAGAGAAATCGAAGCAATAAGAAATCCAATAACCATATTTAAAAAGGTTATATATGATGATGCTAAAGTAGATTATGACAAAGTTGATGTAAGTCAATATGAGAAACATTTCATTAAACTGATTGTTATAAATAAAAATGACTTGTATATGTTTGACAAATTTGTTGACAGATTACAGAATATAGAAACATATGAACTTAAGATTGCAGAATCTTTTGAAGAGTATCTAGGAGAAAGCGTTGAAGACGAGAAAATATCTCTTGAAGATACTAATCAACTTTTAGATTCATATGTTGAAGCTGTAGATACTGACTTAGACAAAGAACATATCAAAATTGAATTGAGAAAGCTTTATACAGAAGCACAGAACCTAGAGGTTGTATGATACATTTTAAATCATGTGAATGGAAGAATTTCCTATCCACCGGTAGTGACCCTATCAAAATCCAACTAGATAAAACACCTACAACATTAATTGTTGGCCAAAATGGCGCAGGTAAATCTACTTTACTTGACGCTCTTTCGTTTGGTTTATTTGGTAAGCCACATAGAGATATAAAGAAAGACCAAATGATTAATAGTATCAATAAAAAAGGTACTATAGTAACAGTTGAAATGATGATTGGAAGTCATGAGTTTAGGATTGTAAGAGGAATCAAACCAGGTAAGTTTGAAATCTATCAGAACGGCAATCTTATTAATCAAGCATCTAATGCAAGAGATTATCAGAAGTTCTTAGAACAGAATATCTTAAAACTTAATCATAAATCTTTTCACCAGGTAGTTGTACTTGGTTCATCTTCGTTTATACCATTCATGCAATTACCAGTATGGTCAAGAAGAAATATTATAGAAGACCTATTGGATATTAATATCTTTTCAAAGATGAATATGCTATTAAAGGAAAGAAACTCTAAAATAAAAGAAGAACTTACTGATGTCAATCATCAAATCGATATCTTTAAAACTAAGATGGACTCTCAAGGTAAGTATATCAAAGATTTGCAAGAGTTGAATGATGACCAAATACAGAACAAAAGAGATTCTATTGATATACACAAAGAAGATATTAATAAGCTATTTGACGAAAGTAAAACTCTTGGAAAGAATCTTACAGCTTCGATATCAGCTGAAGAAAAACACAGTACTGAAATCGTAAAGAAAATGTCTCAACTAGATTCCTATGACATGTCATTTAATGATAAGATAAAAGGATTAGTTGAAGAAAGCAGATTCTATGAAGACAATGATAATTGTCCAACGTGTGACCAGGCTATAGACGAAGAACTGAAAACTCAAAAGATAGAATCAGTTAAATCTAAAGCTCAAGAAATACAAAAGGCAAAAGGTGACTTAAGTAAGAATATAGCTGAAATGAAAACTGAACAACAAGCAGTATCAAATAGCTTAAATTCACTCCGTCAGAAACAACAAAAGATAAATAGTAATAACGACGCAATTGCTTTAATTCAAAAAGAAGTCAATAAAGTCCAAAAGGAAATTGATAACTTGCAAGGTCAAACTGGCGATGTATCAAAAGCTAAAAAGGATTTGACTGACTTAAGAAAGAATAAAGATAAGTCGACTGAAAAGAAACTTGAATATGTAGAAGAAAGAACTTATAATGAAGTCATAGGAGAAATGCTAAAAGACACTGGTATCAAAACTAAAGTTATTAAGCAATATTTACCAGTGATGAACAGGTTAATTAATCAGTATTTACAGATACTTGATTTCTTTGTATCGTTCCATTTAGATGAAAACTTCAATGAAACTATAAGGTCAAGGCATCGTGACTCATTTAATTATGCATCATTCTCAGAAGGTGAGAAACAAAGAATAGATTTATCTCTTCTTTTCACCTGGAGACAGATAGCTAAAATGAAAAATAGCGCAGCATCAAATCTACTCATATTGGATGAAACATTCGATTCAAGTTTAGATATTGATGGTATCGATAATCTCACAAGGATACTTGATACTCTCGAAGACGGAAGCAATGTATTTATTATATCGCACAAAGGCGATGTATTAGAGAACAAATTTAGAAGTAAGATAGAGTTCTTTAAAGAACGCAACTTTTCTAAGATTAAATAAGTCATCGGAGCTGTAGTTCATACGGTATTGAACAGCCTCTTAGTTAGGCAAGTTGCTGGTTCGAATCCAGCCAGCTCCACCTTAAGTGAAAATAATTAGCACTCTTAACACCTTTTAAAAATTATTTTCACCAAAGTCGTTTACATTTGCAGAGAACTATGGTATAATATACATATTAAATCAAAAAGATAAGGAACCTCAATGATTAAACACAAAAGCACCCTCGCAAAACTAATGGCTAGAGAAAACATTACTGTGCAATACGGTAATTACCAAACAGCCTGGTTTGACATTAAAAACAGAGTACTTGGATTACCTATGTGGAAAGACATGGGTAAAGACGTAAGTGATTTACTTATTGGCCATGAAGTTGGTCATGCATTATTTACACCATTCGAAGGTTGGCATGATAGCCCTGAAAAGCTAGAAGGCTGTCCTCGTTCTTATATTAATGTTGTTGAAGATGCTCGTATCGAAAGACATATAAAAGAAGCATACGTTGGTTTAGTAGGTCCTATGCAAAGAGGATATAAGAAACTATTTGATGATGGTTTCTTCGGTGAAACTCAGTCCCTCGAGTGGGATAAAGTAAAGTTGATTGATAAAATCAATTTGAATGCTAAAGTAGGGAATCTACTTAATGTACCTTTTTCTGATGAGGAGCAAGTGTACATGGATAGAGCTATGAAAACAGTAACGTTTGAAGATGTAACTAATCTTGTAAGAGATATATTACAGTATACTAAAGATAACCAAGAAGAGTTATTACAACCTCAAATGCCAGAAATCGATTTACCGGAAGATGGCGAAGAAGAAGAGCAAGACCAACAGCCTCAAATGGGTCATGACGATATGCAAAGTTCAGAAGATGAAGAACAAGCTCAAGCTGAATCAAAACAAAAAAACAACGATTCACAACAAATAACTGAAGATAAAGAAGTCGACGAAGATGCAGAAGCAGAAGGTAAAGGTAAAGTAGAAGAAGATATATCTGAAACAGATGAAAACTTCAGAAGAAAAGAACATACTCTTTTAGATACTGATGAGCAAGGCGGTCAAATTATGGTTGGCAACGAATTCAATAAAAAAGTTGCTGATAAGATTGTTATACCTTACGCACAACTATCTGCAGAAAGAAAAGCAAGAATTGCTGAAAACATGGATTGGTTAAATGATGTCGTTAAAATGGATAAAGATGACTATTGGTACGACAAAAGATCACAAGCTCTTAACTATGACGAAGTACTTAATAACTATAAGTCATACATTAAAGATGTTAAAAAGAATGTTAATTTTGCAGTTAAAGAATTCGAAATGAGAAAAGCTGGATATAGATATTCAAGAGCTCAAACAGCAAAAACTGGTTCTATCGATGTTAACAGATTATGGTCTTACAAAACTAACGATGATATCTTTAGCAGAGTAACAAAACTTGCAGATGCTAAAAATCATGGCATGTTTATGTTGATTGATTTTTCAGGTTCAATGAATGATATTATGGGAGATGTTTTAGAGCAGCTTATCCATTGCATAGTGTTCTGTAAAACAGTTAATATACCTTTTGATGTTTATGGTTTTACAAATCAAAACAAAGCTTTAGGTGGCGGATGGAATGGAGAGAGATATATACTTCCAATGGATTCAGAAGTTGACCATGGTGGATTATCACTACCTCAGCTTATTACTTCAACTCTTAAAAAGAAAGATTATGACGAAGCATTACAATCACTATATGTAAGAATGGAATTCTGTAAAGATGACTGGACTAATAGAGAAAGAATGATTATCAGTCAAAACGAAGAGTATGGTTCTACCCCACTGAATGAGGCTCTGATACACAGTCACAAGATGATTGATAGATTCAAAAGGGCTAATAACGTCGACAATATGAACCTCGTCGTGATATCTGATGGTGATGCAAACGGACTAAGAATTGCTAAAGACAGAGACCTAAAAATCGAAAGAACTAATTCAGGCAGATATGGCGGAGCTATAATAAACATTATGGGAAAAAACGTCAAGCTAAAAGACACAAGAAGAGAAGGAACTAAAGGACTACTAGAAAACTTACAAAAACAGTTTGGTCTTACTACAATCGGATTCTTCCTAGCTGACAATGGTCATAACTTTAAATACAAAATCTCTGACTGCGATGATGAAGCATATTGGGGAGAAGGTATGAAAAAGTACAACAGAGAATATTCAAAAAACAAATGTGTTACGTTTAGAAACGAGCTTGGATACAATGAATTATACATTGTTAAATCTTGGAAAGGCGCATTAGCTACTGACGCTACTGAATTCGAAGTTAATGAAGACGCTTCGAAAGGTCAATTAACGTCAGCATTTAAGAAATACAGTAAGTCTAAAAAGCTTAACAAAACATTATTAACTAACTTCGGAAAGGCCGTCGCAGAATGAACAACACTATTCTGCAAATTATTTCACCTCAAAGTGAAAATAATCCTTTACATTTACGCCAGACTATGGTATAATATACATATATAAACGATAAGGAGAAACTATATTATGAATAACGTGAAAAAATCTACCCAGATAATTCTCAAAGAACTTGCTACCAGATACCCTGATAGTACTCAGTTCAGAAAAAACATAATCGTCGAGATTGGAAAATCATTCGGTTACACAGGTAAAGATTGGGACCCTTTAATGCAAAAAGATAACAGAGTCAAAATTGGTACATACGATTTGGCTGGACTTATTGAACCATTAAGAGAAACAATGCTATCTAACAGCGTGGTTAAAATGCCACAATCTGCAGCTCAAATGCAGTCAATAGTAAACGAAGAAAAAACCTTCGCAAAAGCAGACAGTACTTTTATTCCATGGGGAGCATACACTGACATCGTAAAGATTGTTAAGTCAAATATGTTCTACCCAACATATATCTCTGGTCTTTCAGGCAATGGTAAAACATTCATGGTAGAACAAGCTTGCGCTAAAGTAGGCAAAGAGTTTATCAGAGTTCAAATCAATCCTGAAACAGATGAAGATGATTTACTTGGTGGCTTTAGACTTATCGATGGAGAAACAGTTTTCTCTAAAGGTCCAGTTCTTAAAGCAATGGAGAATGGAGCTATCCTCTTACTTGATGAGATCGATAGAGCAACAAACAAAATTATGTGCTTACAAGGAATCCTTGAAGGCAAACCAGTCCTAGTCAAAAAGACTGGCGAAATCGTAGAGCCTGCTGAAGGTTTCAATGTAATTGCAACAGCTAATACTAAAGGTAAAGGTTCAGAAGATGGTAGGTTCACAGCAGCTTCAATCATCGATGATGCTTTCCTTGAAAGGTTTACAATATCAGTTGACCAACAGTTCCCATCTCTTAATGTAGAGAAAAAGATTATATTCAAACACATGGAGAAATTCAATTGTATGGATATCGACTTTGCTGAAAAGCTAGTCCTTTGGGCTGACATTATCAGAAAGACTTTCTACGATGATGGTGTTGATGAATTAATTTCAACTAGAAGACTATGTCACATTGTTCAAACGTTCTCTATCTTTGAGAAAAGAGACAAAGCAATTGACTTATGTATTTCAAGGTTCGATTCTGATACTAAAGAAGCTTTTCTTGACTTATACAGCAAAGTAGATTCTGGTGAAGACTTTATAGAAGCAGAGGAAATTAACGATGTATAATTTCAAAAAAGATAAAATCATTAATATTGATTACAAATTTAACGAAGGAGCTCTTGTTGAAGAGCTCAAGAGTTATATAGACAAAACTTATGGTGGTCACTACTCAAAGAATCAGTTTCAATCAACTGAATTCATTATTGATTGTGGACATGGTATGGGTTTTGCTTTAGGAAACGTACTTAAGTACGCTCAAAGGTATGGTAAAAAAGAAGGACATAACAGAGCTGACCTTCTCAAGATTTTGCACTATGCTATAATTGCTCTGGATTGCCATGATAAAAATGAAAACTAATCGTTTACATTACAATGAAAGTATGGTATAATAGTTATATAATGGAGAAAATATGAACTTATCTAACGACACCTTGAATGTGTTAAAAAACTTCGCAACAATAAATCCAAATATTGTATTCAAACCAGGACAAAAGCTGAAGACTATTTCAGAGTCTAAAACTATTCTAGCATCCGCTGAAATTGTAGAAGACTTTCCACAAGAGTTCGGAGTCTATGACTTAAACGAATTCTTATCAGTCTTAAACCTTATTGATAATCCTACATTAGAGTTTGAAGATAAAGCAGTATTGGTAAAAGGTGGTGGACAAAAGATTAGATATTTCTTTTCAGAAAGCGATATCCTAACCACTCCTCAAAAAGATATTCAGATGCCAGAACCAGAACTTGGAGTTAATATCGAAGAAGATAAACTAAATCAGATTCGTAAAGCTGCTGCTGTTCTTGGTCATACTGAACTAGCTATAACAGGTAATGATGGAGTTATTACAGCCTCTGTACTCGATACAAGAGACTCGACTTCAAACCTATTTGAAATAGAGCTAGATAGAGACAATTCATGTAAAAATGGATTTAACTTCGTGGTAAGTATACCCAACTTGAAATTGCTACCAGGCGATTACTTTGTAAGCATAAGCTCAAAGCTAATCTCTAACTGGACTAATAGTAATTATCCTGTTGATTATTTTATCGCTCTTGAGAAAAACTCAAGCTACGATGTATAAATATATTGTAGGAATGGAAGATGCTGCATGGGGCGGGTCTTTTAATTTTCGTAAATATGCATAGGAGAAAATTATGTCAGAAGATGTAAATACAAACGTCGAAACTGGAACAGAAGAGCAACCAGCTGGAGCTCAACTTAGTCTACAAGACATCTCAACAATGGTACAAGTAATTGACCTTTGTTCTAAAAGAGGTGGTTTTGAAGGTCCTGAGTTGGAAGCAGTAGGTGGTCTTAGGTCTAGAATCGTAGCGTTTCTAGAAGAAGCTTCAAAGGGTCAAGAAACGCCGGAAGGCGCGGTACCTGAAGTAGCTGCTACTGAAGACGATTCGTCAGAGTCGTAAACCAGACGAGGGGTGAAACTCCCCTCACATTTTATTATTAAGGAATACATTATGAACAACAATGAACAAGCCGAATTGCTCAAGGCTTTAAGAAAAGGGCAAGTCACAGTCACATTCAGAAAAATAGATACAGGGGAAATTAGAATTATGCCCTGCACTCTCAATCCTGCAATACTCGAAGCTAATGGCGTTACCAATACCGTTAATTATCAAGCAACATCAATGGAAGCATTTCCAGTATGGTCTTTAGATAAAAACGCGTGGCGTGCATTTAGGCTAGATACTGTAGAAGGTTGGGAGGTACTATAATGGAAGAATTTCTATGGGTCGAAAAGTATCGCCCAAGAAAAGTAGAGGAATGTGTATTATCACAAGACCTCAAAAAGATATTCAAAAATGTTTTAGACAAAGGCGAACTTCAGAATATGATGTTCACTGGCACTGCTGGTACAGGAAAGACCACAGTTGCTAGAGCACTTTGTAACGAACTTGACTTAGATTATATAATCATTAATGGTTCAGAAGAATCAGGTATTGATACTCTAAGAAACAAAATCAAACAATTCGCTTCGTCCGTTTCCTTATCAGGCGGCCTCAAAGTCGTCATCTTGGACGAAGCGGATTACCTTAATCCACAATCAACTCAACCAGCTTTGCGTGGATTTATCGAAGAATTTTCAGCCAACTGTAGGTTTATACTTACTTGTAATTTCAAGAATCGTATAATAGAACCATTACATTCAAGAACCAGTGTTATCGAATTTGCGATGCCAAAGAAAGAGAAAGAAGCTCTTGCTGGTCAGTTTATGCAAAGAGTCGAACAGATACTAGCAGTTGAAAATATAAACTCAGAACGACCAGTTCTTGCTGAACTGATTATGAAATACTTTCCAGATTTCAGAAGAACACTTAATGAACTACAAAGATATTCAAACTTTGGTAAAATCGATAGTGGTATATTAGTCAATGCTAATGATATCGCTCTTGATACTCTTATGAATGCTCTTAAAATAAAAGACTTTCGTAAAATGAGACAATGGGTTGCTGATAATATCGATGTAGAACCAGCATCAATGTTTCGTAAAGTATACGATAACATGAATGAATATGTAGAGCCACAATCAATACCGCAACTGGTACTTATTCTGGCTGATTATCAATATAAAAACAGTTTTGTTGCTGACCATGAATTGAATATGGTTGCTTGCTTAACTGAAGTAATGGCAGGAGTCAAATTCAAATGAAAAAATATGTAATAAATCCAGTGACTGGAGCAGAAGAAGAACTGATTATGGAACCATCTAGTAAAGATGCAGGTAATATTGAAGTACTAAAACGTAATGTTAAAGAACTACAACAACAGTTAAATACATGTCAAGTAAGAATAATGGAACTTAATGAGGAACTCTCAACAAGTAGAAATCAAGGTAGAGTCTTAGAAGAAGAAATCAGAAAAGCTTTAGAGATACCTAATATAATATGAACCCATTTGACTATTTAAAAGCAATCAATGAGACTAAGAAAGATATCATGGTCGACGATATTGCTGAAAAGGAATACAATCCTTTCATCATAAATCGCGGTCTTTCTTTCTTTAAAGACACAATATTGTATGCTAATGAAATGAATATCCACCATCATCTAGACCATCGCGTTCAGTTTGATTTTCTTATAAATATAATTAGAAAGAAGAAAAGATGGTCCAAATGGATTAAGGCCAGTGATATTGACCATCTTGAACTCATCAAAGAAAATTATGGGTATAGTGATGAAAAAGCTAAATCAGCGTTATCTCTAATTAATGATGAACAAATTGAACAATTGAAACAAAGGATATATAAAGGTGGAAAACGATAACACTCAAATACAAATAAAAGATTGGACTCCAGGCAGTATGCTTGAAGTCTCTCTTAGAGAACCAGATGACTTTTTAAAGATACGCGAAACATTAACACGTATAGGTGTAGCTTCTCGCAAAGACCAGAAGCTATTTCAATCTTGCCATATTTTACATAAGCAAGGTAGATATTTTATAGTTCACTTTAAAGAACTATTTTTGCTAGATGGAAAGCCATCTAGTTTATTAGAGAACGATGTACAAAGACGAAATACAATCGCAACATTACTCGCCGACTGGGGTTTAGTAACGATTATGAAGCCGGAGATGGCTAAAGAATTAGCACCATTGAGACAGATTAAGGTGATTCCTTTTAAGGAAAAAACTCAATGGGAACTATGCCCTAAGTATAACATAGGGAATTCCAACAATGGAGAAAAGAATTAATAAAGCCTGGAAACTATTTCATAAATTCATGAAATCAGGTAGATTAAACAAAGTAGTAAAACACTACTTATAAACAAAATTTATTTAAACTAGCATTCAAGCTTGTATAAATATAACTGAAAGAGTGCGGTATTGGACCGGCTCTAACAAACCTTGCTATATATAGGAGGAACTAAAAATGGTAAGAAATACTTTGAACGTACCACGTTCACTATTCGTCGGATTCGATACTTTATTTGAAGACCTGGAAAGGATTCATCAAAGTGCGAGGTCCGGAACTGATAACTATCCACCACATAACGTTGTGAAAATAGACGATGAGAAATTTCTCATTGAGCTAGCAATTGCTGGATTTAAAGAAGAGGATATATCCTTGGAACTTAAAGATGGCATATTGAAAATCAAAGGAGAGGTGGCATCGGTATCGCGTGAATACGCGTATAAAGGTATATCGTCCCGCAAATTCGAGAAATCATTTCGACTCTCAGAATTTGTAGTAATAGACGGTGCTGATTTGAAAGATGGAATACTTGTAGTGTATGCTAGAGTAGAACTTCCGGAAGAGAAGCGTCCTAGAAAGATCGAATTAGGGTCTGCTGGGGCATCAAAGAAGAAAGAATATCTCGTTGAGGGATAAACTGGCGAGCAGCGAAACTCAGTAGATATAAATTAATATTTACTGGAGAACAACATGAAACATATAGCCCATTTTATGGACAAATATGAAGACGTTGCCGAGGCCTTAAGAACAACTTTCATAGTATTAGGAGTTACTGGATTAATCTTAGGATTAGCCCCACTAATAATGCTAATGCAATGGAATAGTTTTTAAGACCAAATTGACAAAATCATGCGGGGAGTAAGAAATTGCTCCCCAATCTTTAATTGAAAAAAAGTGAAATGAATCCTTTACATTCAACCTAAACTATGGTATAATATACTTATATGAAATTCTATACTAATGTATCTCGATATGGCAACATGATTCTCTTACGAGGATATGAAAACGGCAGTCGATACGAGAAAAAAGTCAAATACGAACCAATCCTTTTTACATCTACTAATCTTCCTACAAAGTGGAAATCACTTGATGGAAATCCTGTTGGTGTAGCAAATGCTGGAAAACGATTCGAGTCCATGAGGGCAGCAAACGAATATGTTCAAGCAAACAAAGGAGTGTCTGGTAAAAAAATATACGGAAACACAAAGTACGTTCCAGCATTCATTAATGATTATTATCCCGGTACAATAGAATTCAATAGAAACAAAATCAACGTATCGACAATTGATATTGAAGTTGCGTCTGATGATGGATTCCCTGAGCCAGAAAAAGCTGACCATAAGATTACAGCAATCTGTATGAAAAACAATATTGGTAATACTTATTACGTTTGGGGCTTAGGCGATTACGATACAGACAAATCTCTCATGAAAGAACACATGGTAGTATATCGTAAGTTTGACCGTGAAGATGATTTACTTATTAACTTTATTAATCACTGGTCATCTCAACAATATTGTCCTGATGTCGTGACAGGCTGGAACTCAAGATTCTTTGATATTCCATACCTCGTAAATAGAATCAATCGTATGCTTGGCGAAGAGTACGTCAAAAAGCTCAGCCCATGGGGAATGATTGATAGACAAGACGTAACTAAAATGGGAAGGACTCAAACTGCTTATGAACTTAAAGGCATATCTCAATTAGATTACCTTGACCTATTTAAGAAGTTTGGCTATTCGTATGGTCCACAAGAATCATATAAACTCGACAACATTGCTCATGTCGTGCTAGGAGAAAAGAAACTATCTTACGATGAGTATTCTAATCTCCATACTCTATACAAACACAATCATCAAAAGTTTATCGATTACAATATTAAAGACGTTGAGCTTGTCGATAAAATCGAAGACAAACTTGGATTGATTACTCTTTGTATGACGATGGCTTATAAAGCTGGAGTTAACTATAACGATACGTTTGGTACTACAATGATATGGGATACGATTATATATCGAAAACTATACGCAAGTAATGTTGCTATTCCATTTGTTGAAGATAAACATAAATCTGATTATCCTGGTGGTTATGTTAAAGACCCACAAGTAGGAATACATGATAACGTTGTTTCGTTTGACTTAAACTCGCTATATCCGTCAATCATTATGCAATACAATATGTCTCCAGAGACAATTGCAAATGGAGAGATTACTCAATTCAATATCGATAAAGCAATCACTGAACATAAAATTGCTTCTAACTGTGGCAAAGCTCTTGCAGCAAATGGACAGTACTTTAACATAGACAAGCCAGGCATAATACCATTCATCATTGACGAATTCTATAAAGAACGTGTTGAGATTAAACAAGAAATGATTAGTGCTCAAAAAGAAAAAGAAAAGGTAGATAAAAATGACAAACAAAAACTATATCAAATTGAAAGAGATATTGCAATCGCAGAAAACAAGCAAATGTCTATTAAGATTCTTCTTAATAGTCTTTATGGTGCTCTTGGCAATAGGTATTTTCGATTCTTCGACCAGAGAATTGCCGAAGCAATTACCCTTACCGGACAACTTACAATTCGATGGGCCGAACACGCCATCAATTCCTATCTTAACAGAGTGCTTAAAACCAAAAAGTATAAAGACTTCGTCATTGCTATCGACACCGACTCGTTGTATGTATGCTTAGACGATATCGTAACTAAATTCAATCCTGAAAATAAGATTGACTTCCTAGACAAAATTGCTAGTGAAGCGTTAGAACCAGAGCTAGCAAAATCATATGACCAACTGTATAAATACCTTGGTGGTGTAGACAATCGTATGGTTATGACTCGTGAAGTAATCGCTGACCGTGCTCTTTGGACTGCAAAGAAACGCTATGTCATGAATGTTCATGATAACGAAGGTGTAAGATATAAAGAGCCAAAGCTTAAAATTATGGGTATTGAAGCAATTAAGTCTTCTACACCTGAACCATGTCGTGATGCTCTTAAACAGATATTTAAAGTCATAATGAAAGATGATGAAAAGACAGTTCAAGCAGCTATCGAACAATTCAAAAACTATTTCAAAACTCTTGACCCTGACCAAATTGCATTTCCTCGTGGAGTAACACAAGTCAAGAAATGGCAAGACAGGAATACTCTCTATAAAAAAGGTACTCCCATTCACGTTCGTGGCTCGATACTCTATAACAAACTGATTGAAGACATGCAACTTAAAAAGAAATACGAGCTCATTAACAACGGCGAAAAGATTAAGTTCTTATATCTTCGCCAACCAAATTCAATTCATGAAAATGTTATTGCTTTTCCATCCTACCTCCCAGAGGAGTTTGGCTTAAGGAAATACATAGACCATGAGACCCAATTTCAAAAAACATTCCTTGACCCTATTGAACCAGTCTTGGAAGCAGTAGGCTGGTCTTCGAAAGAAGTAGCAAACCTTGAGGATTTTTTTGGATAAAAACGTTTACATTTGCGTAAAAATGTGGTATAATAGACTAATATGGAGAAAAATATGAAATTAATAAGACTATCCTCAGGAGAGGAAGTTATCGGTAAAGTAGTAGAGAATGAAGATTCAATTACCATCACAGATGGATATTCACTTATCCCAGCTGGAGAAGGTAAAATTGGATTCATGCCGTTCATGGCTTATACAAAAGCTAAAGACGGTATTACTATTGATAACAGATTTGTGCTATTCATCGTTGACCCAGTTGACCAAATCGTCGACCAGGTAAGAGAGATGGACAGTGGAATACAAGTAGCATCAAGTAAAATAGTGGGTGTGTAATGAATTGGGTAAAAGATATTCAAGACATGCAACACAAGTACGGTGTAAAGAAATGGATGCACGATAATCAAGATGATACAGAAAAGCTACGTAGCTATCTAGAATTCAGGATTAAATTCATAAGAGAAGAACTTATGGAAACTGAAGCAGCATTAACCAACGACGATGCAGAAGAAATCGTTGATGGTCTTATCGATATTTGTGTAGTAGCAATTGGTACTCTTGACGCATTTGGCGTTGACCCATACAAAGCTTGGGATGAAGTACTAAAAGCAAACTTAAATAAAACAGTAGGAGTAAAACCTGAAAGACCTAATCCACTAGGATTACCGGACCTAATCAAACCAGAAGGTTGGGAAGGACCAAGTCATGAAGGAAATCATGGTAAGTTTAACAATATTCGATAGTATATACGACAACAAAACAGATAAGCGTATGGATTATAATAGTTTCGACGAGTTCGAGGCTATTCTCTATAAGCTTTCTGAGTCGACTAAATATCCTACAAAGAAAGATGCTCCACTTTTAAGTCCAGCAATATATCAAACTGGTACTACTCGTGCAAATGATAATGTTGTAGGTTGGGCTGGCTTTGGTATTCTTGATATCGATGATTATGACGGTGACATGAAAGATATTGAATCAAAGTATGATAAGTATCGTTATGTATGTTATTCAACAGCATCATCTACAGTTGAGTCACCAAAGTTTAGACTTGTCTTTCCATTAACTGATGTCGTTAACAAAGAAGACATTAAGCATTTTTGGTATGCTTTAAATAAAGAGATTGGCGATATTGCTGATGCTCAAACCAAAGACCTAAGCAGAATGTATTACGTTCCTGCTAAATATAAGAATAGTTTTAATTTCATATTCTCTCATGATGGAGATATTATGGACCCACATAAACTAATGGAACAATATCCATACGTTAAACCTAATCAAACAATGTTCGATAGATTTCCTGAAGCAATACAAAAAGCTTTACTTGAAAGAAAAAGAAATGAATTAAACAATACAAGTTATACATGGACGTCGTATCATGATTGTCCTTTTGTTAATAAGAAACAAGTTGATGAATATAAAGTAATCAATGGAACTGGTTGGTATGCAAAAATGTATCAAATCATGTTAACAACAGCTGGCAACGCGCATAGTAAAGGATATCCAATTACACCAAAAGAAATAGAATATATCTGTAGAGATTTAGATATTGATACCGGTGGTTGGTATAATAAAAGAGATTTAGAAAAGGAGGCTGCACGAGCTATTGAATTCGTGTTTAAAAATAATATATGAATAAAGATACACCGCCGTTTAAGGCGTTTTTATATGGTATGGGATTTGGAGCATTGTTAATGTTTATATTGCTACTACCAGGTCAATTAAAAGCAAGTGATGCAAACAATGATATTTATTGTATGGCTCAAAACATTTACTTTGAAGCTGGTAATCAACCATTAGCTGGTAAAGTTGCTGTTGCACAAGTTGTTCTTAATAGAACTGAACATCCAAATTATCCTACAAGTATTTGTGGCGTAATATATCAAGCGAAATGGAAAGAAAACTGGCTAGGTAATCAGGTTCCTATACGCAATATGTGTCAATTCAGTTGGTTCTGTGATGGTAAATCAGATGACCCAGTTGATAGTCCTACATGGATGACATCATTAAAAATAGCAAGAGATGTAGTACAAGGAGCTTATCCAGATATTACAGAAGGAGCGACTCACTATCATTCAGATAGAGTTTTACCTTACTGGGCTGATTCATTAAATGAAACAGTCTATATTAATAATCACATATTCTATAAATAGGAGAGAAATATGAAAATGATAGGAAACAATGTACTTGTAAGTGAAGTACAAAAAGAAAACAAATCAGCTGGTGGTATTATTATGACCGGCGAAACAGATAAAGGTAGTAAACCAGGGCTAGTTTTAGCTGTAAGTACAGAAGCTCTTGGTCCATTAATGTCTGGACAAAGAGTATTTCTTGACTGGTCTAAATCAATGCCAGTAAACGTTGATGGAAAAGCTGCTGTTATTATTGATGCAGAACATATCAAAGCAATTATATCAGAAGAATGAAAATACCATCAACAATGAAAACCAACAAAGAAAAGATGGGATACATTTCTGAAAGAATGGTGTTTGAGTACTTTAAAGGAACTCAAAGCGCTGATAAGTTTGATTCGAAAAAAGACGGAATGATTGGCAATGAAACAGCTGAAGTCAAATGCCAAAACAGACATTACTTAGGCTATTTTACCGTCAACACTGCTTGGAAAAATCAAGTACCTAAATGCAAATCAGTCGATCGACTTTTCTTTGTTGAATATGATGGCACACCTAACGCAATGTTATGGGAATGCATTGATAGAGAAGACACAACAGAAATAACTACTAAGAATGGAAGAGTCATGTGTGGCTGGCCAATAAGTAAAATGAAACTTATAACAACATTTGTTGGAGAAGGTGATGTATTACGTAAATATACTAGTAGTAAAATATATTAAAATAAACCTTTACATTTATGCCAAACTATGGTATAATAGATATATAAAATTAATTATGGAGACATTATGAAAGAAAGCCTAAGAGTCCTGCAAGAATGCGCAGAACTACAAACTAAAAAATCCCAAGACTATCAAAGTTCAGAATCAACAGTAGTCCAAGCCATGCATTATAGACGTG
>Ga0209634_1000349_pt1 | contig 35445 bp, 40 predicted proteins | sample LinPmetageLP40_FD_184043 | JGI IMG/M metagenome (GOLD analysis project Ga0209634, IMG submission 184043) | Marine viral communities from the Pacific Ocean - LP-40 (SPAdes) (version 2) | ecosystem: Environmental > Aquatic > Marine > Oceanic | place: Pacific Ocean | collected 2010-08-26 | reverse complement strand
AATTATTTTCAGAATAGCAAAAAATATAGCTTAAACTTAAGAAAGTTAAAATATTTCATAAATTTAATTATTATATCTTTAGTCAGGCTCGATTCTATCGAGCTTATGTTATATTGTTTGCATCCTCAAATCTTTCCAGCAATTTTGCTCAAGGAAGAAAATTTGTCTTTATCAAAAGATCGTCTAAATTTACTTAGTGAGGATAGATCCTCGGAAATTCTTTTGGATATCACGAGGGGAATCGAGAAAGAAAGCTTGCGGGTAACAAAGTCGGGGACTTTATCTCAAAGTAAACATTTTGAGTCGTTAGGAGCTGCTCTGACCCACCCACAAATAACAACTGATTTTTCAGAAGCCTTGCTAGAATTCATTACGCCACCACTTACAGATGCAGATAAAGTCATTCAAATATTAGAGGATGCTCACTGCTTCACATATCAAAATATTTCTGATGAGTTACTTTGGACAAGCAGCATGCCATGTCAATTAAATGGTGATAGCGGTATTCCTGTAGGAGTTTATGGATCCTCGAATATTGGAAAAATGAAACACGTATATAGAGTAGGACTAGGTCATCGATATGGAAAGTTAATGCAGACTGTGGCAGGCATCCATTACAACTTTTCGGTATCGGACGACCTGATGGAAATATTCAGGAAGGCTGAAAAATCGAGTCTATCCCTTAAAGATTTTAAAACAAAAAACTATTTTTCATTAATAAGAAATTTCCGTCGCCGTTATTGGTTACTTTTATACCTATTTGGTGCATCCCCTGTAGTTTGTCGCAGTTTTGCAAAAAATAGAAAGCATAATCTTATAAAGTTTGCTGATGATGAGCACAGCCTACATCTACCTTATGCCACGTCCTTAAGAATGAGTAATTTAGGATATCAAAGTAAAAATCAAGAAGACTTAATAGTTTGCTACAACAGTCTGAATGGATACATTAAGACACTCAGAAGTCAGCTAACTCTGCCATTTACCGATTATGAGCTAATCGGATTAAAAGATTCTAATAAAAATTATAAGCAACTTAATTCAAATATATTACAAATAGAGAACGAATTTTATAGTCCTATTCGACCCAAAAGATCAAGTAAAACAGGACAAGCACCTCTGAAGGCTTTATCTGAAAAAGGGGTAGAGTATATTGAAGTTCGGTGCATTGACCTTAATCCTTTTTTGCCACTTGGTATTGATCGCGATCAGATAGATTTAATAGATCTATTTTTACTAACATGCTTGTTATCAGAGAGCCCACCTTCAAATCTAAATGAACATACCCGTATACTGACTAATCAAAAGATAATGGTTAATGAGGGTAGAAGTCCAAATCTCATGCTTCATGATGCAGATGGAATGAGATCTTTTAAAAGTTGGAGTAATTCTATTTTTCAAGAAATGTATGTATTGGCAGACATCTTAGATAAGAACACTCAAAACAAGAGATATAATCGGGTTTTAAAAAAATTCGAAGTATTAACTAAGAGCCCTTCTTTAACGCCCTCAGCAATGATTCTGGATACTATGAAGAAAAGTAAAAAAACTTTCTATCAGGTAGCAATGGATCTTTCACTTGAAAGTCATAGGTATTTGCAGGGGAGGAAATTTGGGCCAGAGAAAATTAAGGAATATACAGATATGGCGATCCAATCTCATAAAAACCAATCAATAATTGAGGCTTCTGATTCAATGACTTTTAGCAAATTCCTTAAAAAATATTATTCGCAGTATTATGAAAAATTATAAGTCTATTAACCCTTTTTATAAAGATATGCACTCGAACGCTCGGTCAAATAAAGCTTAAATCTCCTATCGAGATAGTAGACCACTCTTTGCATATTTTGTTTCCCTATTAACTCGAAAGCAGTATTTTCTGGTCTGTCACAAACATAAAAACTATCAACGAAATAATCTGTTGTTACACCCCTAAATAATTTATATGTTTTCCACAAATTAAAGATATTCAGTTTAACTAGCTTACCTTCCACTTTTAAACACCATTTCTGTCTACCAATTTTCTTATCCATACCTTTATAAATTAATTTTCCCTGTTTGAATTTTTTATCAACATGCGTCATTGATCTAGTATTTTTATTGTGCGCACCACTCATTCCAGTGGGTGAACCTCCAGGCATCAAGCTTGCGTAAGAAGAGGCAGGTGCAACAAAACTTGGCACTATAAAAAATACCAGCGAAATAACGAAACAAACAATTCTGACCATCAGCTAAAATCCTTTTTTATTGTGAGCATATAAAATATTTTAAGTTTGCCAATAAAATATCCATTATAATATGGTGTGTATTTATGTATTCTACACACTATGCGACTGTAATCCACTAGGCCTAGCACAAAGTTTTGTAAAGTATCTAGGTTTAATATTTTATACAAATGTAGGCACAGCATGGCAAGTGAAAGAAAGATAGATTTTTTAATTTTTATAGCCTGCATTTCTCTTCTTGGGGTTGCCTTTTATATGCAATATATAATGGGGTTAAGCCCGTGTTATCTTTGTGTTACTCAAAGATTTTTTATAGCGATCATTGGTTTATTTTCATTATTAGCATTTATTCATAACAGAGGCCCTAGAATCTATGGATCAATGATAGCTCTTAGTGCAATTATTGGTGGTTATTTTGCCTCAAAGCAATTATGGCTTCAAAGTCTTCCACCTGAGAAAATTCCTGCATGTGGGCCACCAGCAGACTACCTGTTTGATACATTTAACTTTGGTGAGGCTATAAAAATTTTGATTCAAGGCGATGGAAATTGCGCAGCTATTCAGTGGACATTTATAAGTCTAAGTATTCCCGGTTGGACTTTGATATGCTTTATAGCTATTGCCACTCTATCTGTGCTGAAAATTATTAGAAATAATAAAACATGCTGAAAGGAATTTTAGTATTACTGACTTTTCAGGGTATCGGCGAGTGCGTTGTCTATTTAGGAGATTTACCAATACCTTCATCTGTTATTGGTATGTTAATACTTTTTGTAGCTCTTCAGGCTACAAGTATCAAAACTCCTGTCTGGATTGAGGCATCTTCAGATTTAGTAATTCGCTTTCTATATCTATTCTTAATTCCTTCATGTGTAGGATGTTTATATCTAATAAAGGAAGATTTGAATATATGGTTATACATATTAGCAAGTATTCTCATATCTACACTTTTAACGATATTTCTCGGTAGTCTTATAATGAAATATTTTCTTATAAGGTATGATCAAAAAATTAAAACAGATAGATGATTATGGAGACAATAAACATAATTATTCTTTGTGCTTTAACTATTGTAGTTTTTAGTTTAACTTTCTGGCTTTCAAAAACTACTCTTAGCGATTCTTTTTTCCATATCTTATTCCACCCCATGATTATGAGTGCATTTTTGGTGTATATTATCCTTACTTCAATGGAAGTTGACTATCACTCTTATCGATTTGCAAATAAACCATTTTATTTTTTTCTGGATACAGCGATCGTTGCATTAGCGATACCTTTGTATAAGCAACTGGAGCATTTCAAAGAAATATTTAAACCCTTAATTTTAACTTTAATATTTAGTGCCTTTTTTGCTAGCTTAAGTGCACTAGGGGTCGCATTTGCTTTGGGTGTAGAAATAAACGTTCTAACATCACTTGCTCCTAAATCTGTAACAACTCCAATAGCACTTCGTATCGCTGAAAAGATTGGAGGAGATCCAAGTATGACAACAGGAATAGTAGTAGTAACTGGAATAATGGGTATAATTTTTGGGCCTATTATATTTAAAATATTAAACATACAAGATGACCGTATAAAAGGTTATATCCTTGGGATCTCTGCACATGCCATAGGAAGCGCCAAAGCATTTAAAATAAGTCAAAGGTGCGGCTCATTCGCAGTGCTCGGTCTTGGGGTGACAGGAGTGATAACTGCAATAGTTTTGCCGTATCTTATGTTACTTATTGTTAATCAATAAGAATAATATTATTCAGCTATGACTTGTTCTAGCTCTACTTCAAAAATAAGAGTAGTCATTGGTTCAATTGTAGGCATTGAGCCAGCTTCACCATAAGCAAGATGCGGTGGTAGGTAAATTTCCCACTTAGCACCCTCTTTCATGAGTTGCAGAGCTTCAGTCCAGCCTGGAATAACTTGACTTAGATTTATTTTTACAGCTTTTGCTCCATCATGCTGAGATGATGAATCAAATTCACGTCCATCTACATAAGTACCTTTATAATGAACAAGAACATCACTATCTGAATTTGGTGATGCACCAGAACCCGGAATAATTATTTTATATTGTAAGCCACTATCGTTTGAAATAACTCCATCTCTCTTACTATTTTTTACTAGAAATTCTTTGCCTTCTTTAAAGTTTTCTTCTGCTATAGCTGTTGCTTTTTCTTGAAATTCAGCAGCCTTTTTTTGTTGTTGCTCATAATATTTCTTTACTGCTTTCTCTGCTTCCTTTTTAGATAATTTAGGTCGTTTATTATCTAGTGTATCCTGCATACCAAGGGTGAAGGCATCCATATCGATATTAGTTTGTGACTGAAAAAACTGAAGGCCTACATCACCACCCACTATATAACTAAATTTCTCAACATCTGTCTTTAGCTGAATTTCAGATTCAATTTCGTTAACTGTAGATGTCTCATTTACTTTCGTATCCAGAGCTATCGGGTTTTGTTTTTCAGTGCATGCAATTAAACTAAAAATTGCTACGGTAAGAACGACCAGGTAAGCAGATTTCATAAAACTATCCTTTTTTTGTCTAATCATACCAAAGAAATTATAAGATGCCGCATGATAACCCATGCTTAAACTGAATCAAGTGAAATTTTCATTAGTAAATAATTTATTTTTTTCTGACAAAGTTGGTGCATCTAAAATAACTAGGTATTTATTAATATTGATTATTGTCCATTTTGGATCTTTTACGGTATTAGGCTTAAAGTTCCGCAAAAGCGCCCATTCACATAAAGTATTTTGCACAGATTTCTCTGAAGTAAGTTCTAATTTTTTAAGGGCATTTACAATATTGCTATTTTTTGTTGCCGCTGATGATCCAGAGAAATATCTTCTAGCTCTTCTTAAGGATTGAACAACATTAAGATCCCAATGCTTAATAGTTCTAGTTGCCAAAATAATATCTTTAGTTGAGATTTTTATGCCACAACATCCAAGCCAACTGCAAAATAGTAATATATTGACATTACCTCCGTAAGTGTTTTGCAATTTTAAACAATACTCTTTAACACCCGGTTGAGAGTATTGTATTTGTGAGTACGACCAAAAATTATTTGCTTTGTAACTTATCATACGACTCAAATTATATAGCTTCTCAACTTTTTATTCTTTTGCAGACAGCTAAAACTAGTTTTTCAATGCCAACTGCTGCCTCACTCATATTATTTGCTAACATGTAAGCGGGAGTTGTTATTAATAGATTTTTTTCGTCGATACATATTTCATTAACGTTACAATTTTGATGAATAGCTCCAGTTTTTTCAATAGATCTAGCGGTAGACTTGTCATCACCAATCGTAAAAATAACCCCCTTACCAAGCAACACTCCCACCATAGCTGGAGCAATACACATAGCTCCTATGGGTTTTTTGGCCTTATGCATCTCTTGGATAAAACACTTTAAGTCTTTATTTATTGATAAATCTGAACCTTTAATTGCAAAATCAGACAAGTTTTTTGCAGCACCAAAACCACCAGGTATGATGACTGCATCGAAATCTATCATCTTAGCCTCAGATAAATTTTTTATATCACCTCGAGCCAATCGAGCAGATTCAGTTAGTACATTCCTTTCATCACTTTTGATAATATCTCCAGTAATATGGTTTACGACGTGCATTTGCGCTATATCTGGGGCAAAGCACTGTACTTTTACTCCTATTTTATCAAGGTATAAGAGTGTGATGACTACTTCATAAATTTCCGAGCCATCATAAACTCCACAACCAGACAAAATCACGGCCACTTTTTTTTCCAAAATATATCTCCTGCTAATTATCAGCTTTTAACGTGAGGCCCAAGCCTGTCTGATATCTACAATAACCTATGAAGTTCGAGTATACAAAAGATCCCAAACTCCATGGCCCAATCTTTTTCCTCTAGATTCAAATTTAGTGATTGGACGAAAGTTTGGTCTTAATGAGTAATTACCCTGGCCAGCTAAGTTCTTATAGCCTTGAGCATCCTCCATCACTTGTAACATCTGCTCTGCGTAATGTGCCCAATCTGTAGCTAAATGGATCATGCCTCCTATCTCTATTTTTAATCTTAAAAAATCTATGAATTCTGATTGTATTAAACGACGCTTGTTATGTTTTTTCTTATGCCATGGATCAGGAAAATATATTTGTATACGATGAAGGCTTTTGTCAACAATACAATCTTCTAGGACATCTTTTGCATCAGCCATATACACTTTCAGATTTTGTAATGAATGTTCTCCAGCATTATTAATCAATCGTCCCACGCCAGGTGAGTGTACTTCAATACCTATGAAATCTTTGTCTGGTTCAAGTTGAGTCATTTTGAACAACGACTCCCCCATCCCAAACCCGATTTCTAAAACTTGAGGAGCATTTCGTCCAAACTGAAGGCTAGAGTCAAATAGGCCATCATGAAGACTTGCGCCATAATTTGTCCAATATTGATCGAAGGCAAATCTTTGTCGGTCTGTCATCCGCCCAGTTCGTAAAACATAACTTCGTATGGATTTTTTCTTGAATTCAGGTTTAAAATTTTCCAACTATAGTCGCTCCATAATATCTTTTTTGTTACATCAATCAGGGCGATGATATTTATTATTCTGTGAATCTTTTATTAAAGAAAAGAAAAGGAGTAGCCAGCCAATTAAGAGTACACTACCGCCTATTGGAGTGATCATACCAAAAAGTTTAATTTCACTAATTACTAATAAATAGAGACTACCTGAAAAAACAATACATCCTACTACGAAAAACCAGCCAATAATTTGCCATCGGGCTGCGTGTTCTCGATGCTCCAAAAGAATTACTGATAATAATGCCAATACATGAAACATCTGATACTGAACAGCGGTTTTCCAGACATCAATCATTTCTGGGGAAACACTATTTTTGAGTGCATGTGCCCCAAAAGCCCCTAGTGCAACGGCAAGGAAACCTAGTATAGCTGTAATACCTGCCAATATTTTCATTTCGAGCTTCTTTTTTTAGTTAACTAATGGAGATGATCAAAATTATTAAAAAAAAACCGCACAATGTGCGGCTATTTTCAAGCATGCAGTTTATTGAAAATCAGGCTTCCATTGTCATACGGACTTTTTTCATTGCATTTTTTTCGAGCTGTCTTATTCGTTCCGCAGAAACGTTATATCTATCTGCTAATTCATGCAAAGTATCCTTTTCATCTTTTAGCCAGCGACTCATAATAATATCCCGACTACGCTCATCTAGTTTATCTAATGCTTCGGTCATAAGATTATGGCTGTTATTTTTTGCCTCTGCAGACTCAACCAGTGTAGCTGGATCAGCTTCTTTATCCTCCAAATAGAGAGCGGGTGCTTGATAAGTGCTATCTTCTTCGTCTGAAGAAAAATCAAAACACTCATCATGGCTTGAAAGACGTTTCTCCATTTCCATAACTTGAGAAACATCTACTCCTAGATCCTCAGCTATTGCTTTGGCTTCACTATTAGTTAGCCATGATAAATTCTTTTTTGCACCACGTAGATTAAAGAATAATTTTCTTTGAGCTTTTGTTGTGGCAACTTTAACTATGCGCCAATTTCTTAGGACATACTCATGTATTTCAGCTTTAACCCAATGTACCGCATAAGAAACTAAGCGCACGTTTTTTTCAGGATTAAAACGCTTAACTGCTTTCATTAAGCCTACATTTCCTTCTTGGATAAGATCTCCCAAAGGGAGACCGTAACCATTATAAGATCGAGCAATATATACAACAAAGCGAAGATGAGACATAACTAATCTTCTCGCAGCATCAAGATCCTTATTGTAATATAGATCCTCAGCGAGTGAATGCTCTTCCTCAGCAGAGAGTAGAGCGATCGCGTTGGCTCCCTGTATATATGCAGAGATATTTGCTCCAGGAGCCATCCAGTCTAAAAGTTGTAAATTTTTACTCATAATAATCTCAAAAATATAGGGTCAGCTATCTAAAAAGCTTTAATTTAAATTACTGTATACTTATTAATATAACATAACTAACTGTTTTAAATCAATAAAAATTATTTAGGTTCTATAGCTGACAGCTGTCTAGTAACTGCTAACCAGGCTCCTAATAGGCCGAGGCTTACTCCTATTGATATGAGTGAGATCAATCCAAAAAAACCCAAGCCCTCTAATTCTATTGAGCTTTGATATAGCGCGGAGAGTTTTTCTATAGGGATCGACAACCAGTAAACAGCAATGGCTATAAAAATCCACGACAAAATTCCACCAAATGACCCATAGCAAAGGCCTGTATATAAAAATGGTCTACGAACATAAGCGTTGGTTCCACCTACAAGCTTTATTACAATAACCTCTTCACTTTTACTATCAAGAGAGAGTGCAACTGCGTTACTGATAATTAATAAAACCCCAAAAGCAAGAATCACTCCAAGCATGAACGACAATCTTTCGCTAACTAATAATATTGCTTGCAACCTCTTTAGCCACATCATGTCAATCTGAATATTTTCTATGAGATGTTCTTTTTTTAATCTAGTAACTAGTTTTTTTATAAGTTCAGAATTATTTTGAATGTCTTTATCTGGCTCGATAAGAAAAACTGGTGGTAATGGATTTTCATCTAACATCTTCAGTATATCGCCGAAACCAGACTCGGCACGGAATTCATCAAGACCTTGTTGACTTGATATATATTTAATAACCTCAATACCCTCGTCTAAGCTTACTTTTTCTTTTAATAACTCGATTTGAGGCTGGGTAGCTGTGGTTTTCAAAAATACTGTAATCGTATTTGAGCTATCAGTTACATTTACTATTTTTTGAAGATTAGTTACCGCAACATAAAAACCTGCGGGTAAACTCAAAGCTATGGCTACTACAAGAGATATACTCAAAGATTGAAAAGGTAGGGAACTAATCCTGCTTGTTGCACTACTAAAAGCTAAATGATGGCTATAGAAATAACTTTGAATCCTATTAATGAGTGTTTTTTTATTAACATCATCGCTAGATAGCAAACTTAAGGAGCTTTTACTTTCATTTTTCCTTCTACTGTTCTGGATCATAAGGTCTTTTTATCCTCTACTAAAAAACCTTTTTCTAATCTCAACAAACGTTGCGCTATCGAAGATACAAGCTCTAAATCATGTGAAGCAACTAAAACTGTTGATCCAGCTTCGCAAAATTTATTAAGAACACTCATGATTTCTTCAGATAGCTGCGGATCAAGGTTCCCAGTAGGCTCATCGGCTAGTAAGATTTTTGGCTTATGTACAACAGCTCTTGCTATTCCAAGCCGTTGCTGTTCGCCACCTGAAAGCATAATTGGATTCATTTTTTCTTTACCAGATAAACCTACTTTATCAAGCGCAGCTCTGACCCTTCTTCCAACATCGCGAGGCCGCAGGCCAGATACGAAAAGAGGCAATGCAACATTATCAAATATATTTCTGTCGAAGAGCAGCTGGTGGTCCTGAAATACAACACCTATGTTACGGCGATAATATGGAATTTGTTTACGATCTATTCGGCTAAGATTTTTCCCATCGATTAGTAGTTGCCCACTAGTTGATCTCTCCATAAGCATAATAAGCTTCAGAAGTGTACTTTTTCCAGCTCCAGAATGTCCGGTTAGAAAGGCCATTTCTCCAGCTCCTAATTCAAAACTCAAGCTTGTTAGAGCCTGGTGGCCAGATGGATAGCGCTTATTGACTCTATCGAAAAGAATCATATATCAACAATTCCGATTACTGCTATCGAGAAGTGCCTGTACATAAAGTTCCGCGTCAAACGGCTGTAAATCATCAAGATTTTCCCCTAGTCCCACAAATCTGATCGGTACATTAAATTTCTTAACTAATGAAAAGATAATCCCTCCTTTTGCTGTTCCATCAAGCTTAGTCAACACTAAACCAGTCACAGAAACAGAGTTGTTAAATTCTTTCATTTGATTGATGGCATTTTGACCGGTGCCTGCATCTATAACCAATAAAACTTCGTGGGGAGCCAAATAATCAATTTTACTGGCAACACGTTTTATTTTTTTTAACTCTTCCATTAGATGATTTTTTGTGTGAAGCCTGCCCGCTGTATCAGCTAGCAATATATCGATATTTTTTGATTTAGCAGATTCTATAGCGTCAAAAATTACCGACGCACTGTCAGACCCCTTTCCTTGAGATACTACCGGTACATCATTAATTTTTCCCCAATCTTGGAGTTGCTCAACAGCTGCTGCTCTATATGTGTCGCCAGCTGCCAGAATTATCGATTTACCTTGCTGACTATAGTATTTAGCAATTTTACCGATAGTTGTTGTTTTACCGACACCATTAATACCAACTACGAGTATTACGAATGGTGATTTTTTACTATCTATCTCTAGCTCTTTTTGTGCGCCAGAAAGTTTTTGTATCAAGATACTTTGCAAGGTTTTAAATAGCGTATTCTTATCTACTAACTTTGTATTTTTGAAGCAGTCTGATAGTTCATTTATTATTTCTTCGGTCGTTTCTATACCAACATCTGCAAGGATTAATCTATCTTCTAGTTTTTCGAGAAGTTCGTCATCAATTTTTTGATCGGTTAGAAAATAATCATTAATTTTAAGGCCCGTTTTTGTCAATGCATTAAAAAATTTGTTCCGAATATCAATTTTTTGCATATTCAAATCATGGTTCTGCTGTGAGTCATCAGACAAAGGCTTCATAACTAGATCATCATTTTTTCCGTCACAAATATCTTCTGATGATTTTTTTGGGTTTGACTCCGGTGTTTTTGTCCGTGAAAAAAACTGCAAGAAAGTCTTTTTTTTAGCAGGCTCTGTCGCAACATCTCTTTCACTCGAAGAATTTTTTTTTGTTCCTGATTCAGACATTATTCTCCCTCTGCGAAAAGTAACAATGTATGCTATCACTTTAAAACGAGAAAAACGCTTTGAAAAACTCAAATAACTCCACATTTTCACAAAATAAATCAAACAATCAAGTTCGTATTAACGGAGGTAGCCTTCGGGGACAGAAAATAATTTTTTCAAATACCCAAAATTTAAGGCCAACTGGAAATCGAATTAGAGAGACTCTTTTTAACTGGATTAGTCAGTATGTGCGGAACTCAAACTGTTTGGATCTGTTTTCTGGATCAGGATCGCTAGGAATTGAGTCTATGTCACGCGGGGCAAGAAGTGTGATAATGATAGAGAAAGATCATTCTGCATTCTTGGCTATAAAAAATAGCTGCGCGCGATTGAACATAAAAAATATAACTATTATCGAGGCTGATGCTATAAAATGGATTAATGAGGAATATAAAGGGGTAACTTTTGATCTAGTTTTTTTGGATCCTCCTTTTATGTCTGATTTAGTTCCGGTATGTTGCGAAATACTAGAAAAAAATAAATTACTATCCAGTCCTTGCTATATTTATATCGAAACAACCAAGAAAAAGGAAGTATTGTGCATCCCAGAAAATTGGACACTACTCAAGGACAAAATAACAGGACAAGTTGCTTATAAACTATATCTTCGGAATTGAGCCCTGATGTTAGTTAATAAACCATAAGAAAATAATAGAGAATTTGAAAAATTGAAAACAATAGTATACCCAGGAACATTCGATCCTATAACCAATGGTCATATTGATCTTGTAGAGAGAGCGAGCAGTCTATTCGATCACGTAATAGTTGCGATCGCCAGCAGCAAAAGAAAAGAGCCCCTTTTTGATATGAGCGAGAGAATCAAGTTAGCTCGTGAAGCTCTGATAGATTTTAGTAATGTAGAAGTTATTGGTTTTGACTATCTCTTAGTAAACTTTGTTAAAGACCAAAATGCTGATGCAATCCTTCGTGGCCTTCGTGCAGTATCAGATTTTGAATATGAATTTCAATTAGCCAATATGAATCGTGCTCTTTCACCGAAAATAGAAAGTATATTTCTTACGCCTTCAGAAAAACTATCTTATATCTCATCATCATTAGTCAAAGAGATTGGGTCGCTAGGTGGTGATATTAGTGGCTTTGTGCCGTCATGCGTTAGGGATTCCCTAGCATTGAAATTTAATAACCACTGAAAAATTATAACTGAAAATGAGTTATTTTTGACATTTTGAACAATATACTGTCGAACGCTGCCCTAGCCTTATTTCTTTAAGTAAATTTGCACATTTAAGACAAGGTTTTCCTCCACGACCGTATACATAAAGCTCCTGCTTGAAATAACCAGACTTTCCATCATTGCCAGAAAAATCTTGTAACGTAGTACCACCTTGCTCAATTGCACTTGAAAGTACCTCAATAACGTTCGATGCTAAAGCTTCATATGCACGAAACGAAACTCTGCCTGCAGCCTTTTTCGGATTTATGCCACTTAAAAATAAAGATTCATTTGCATAAATATTACCTACACCTACTACATTTTTATTATCCATCAAGAACTGTTTTATCGATATAACTCTGCCACGAGACAAAAAATGCAATCGACTGGCGTCAAACTCTGCTGAAAATGGCTCGGGGCCCAAATTACTCAATAGCTTGTGTTCCTCAGGGTTTCCTTCGACCCATAAAATAGATCCGAATCTTCTCGGATCTGAATAGCGTAGCAAAACTCCATTATCAAAAAAAATATCCACATGGTCATGTTTTTCAGGAAGAGTACTATCTGGCAATACTTTAAGATTACCGGACATTCCCAAATGAACCATCAGATGCCCATGAGGGAATCGAAACAACATATACTTAGAACGCTGTCTCCCACTTTCAAGCTTTCGATCGTTTAATATTGCAGGTAAGTCTTTAGGGATCGGCCAGCGCAAATTCCCATTTCTAATAGTTACATGCGATATTTTTTTTCCTAATATATGGGGTAGAACTCCCCGCAAAGTTACAACCACCTCTGGTAATTCAGGCATATGCACCTCTTAATAGAATCTACTAGAATTTGTTATCTAGAATGACAAAACCCCGATTTCTCGGGGTTTTAGAATTAAAAAAATTCGACTTTAAAATTAATTGTTTACTTAATTTTTGATTCTTTATATGCAACATGTTTCCTAACCACCGGGTCATATTTGCTGAATTCTAATTTATCAGGTTGAGTGCGTTTATTTTTATCAGTAGTATAATAGTGGCCTGTACCAGCACTAGAAACTAACTTAACCTTATCTCGTCCTTTAGCCATATTATTTCTCCTTAAACCTTCTCGCCACGCTTACGAATATCTGAGAGTACTTTATTGATACCTAATTTGTCGACTATACGTATGCCCTTTGCAGAAAGACGCAGTTTAACAAAGCGCTTCTCATCTTCGATCCAAAACCGATGTGAATGCAAATTTGGCTCAAATCGACGTCGAGTTCTGTTTTTTGCGTGCGAAACGTTATTTCCCGACATTGGTCGTTTGCCCGTCACTTGACATACTTTAGACATCTTTGTTGCCTCTAATGCTCACGCCGTCATGTTTGACGACTATTTTATTAAGTTTTGAAAAAAATAATAAAATTGTTAATTTCAAGAAATTAAGGGTAGCTATGTAAGCTATTACTCAAAATGATTTTAAGGCAGGATTTATACCAGAACCCTCTTGTTGAAGCAACAAAAATTCTCTTGGTTTGTTTGTATTTTAAAATTAAATGTTTATTTTGTGGTGATATAATAATAGCTGACTACGAAAATTAACCTCCCAATGTTATCTTGTAATACTTAAATAACATTTTTTAGGACAATATGAATGTACTCCTTAGTTAATAAGCGTATTTTACTGGGTGTTACAGGCGGTATAGCAGCATATAAAAGCGCTGAAGTTATTAGGCGGCTGATAGATTTAGGCGCTTCAGTCAAAGTTGTGATGACTAAATCAGCCCATGATTTTATTACTCCCCTTACTCTGCAGGCCCTTTCGGGAAACCCTGTCCATACTAAGTTGTTAGACACAGAAGCTGAGGCAGCTATGGGTCACATCGAACTCGCAAGATGGGCTGACGTAATACTTATAACACCTGCATCTGCAAACTTCATAGCCAAAATGGTAGCTGGTAAAGCTGATGATCTTTTATCAACAGTATGTTTAGCTAGTTGTTCTGTAATAGCTATCGCTCCATCTATGAACCAGGCAATGTGGAAAAATAAAAGCACACAAAATAATCTTACACAATTAGAAAACCATGGAATCAAAATATTTGGGCCAGATGAGGGATCACAAGCATGTGGTGATGTAGGTCCAGGAAGGATGATTGAGCCGCAAGATATTGCGAATCTCACTTCTATGTTATTTGAAACAGGATCCCTTGCTGGATTAAAAGTTGTAATAACTGCAGGTCCAACTAGAGAAGACATTGATCCAGTTCGTTACATAAGCAATAAAAGTTCTGGGAAAATGGGATATGCTCTTGTAGATGCAGCCCTAGAGGCTGGTGCAGAAACAATACTTATAAGTGGTCCTGTGAACTTAAACCCACCAGATAGAGCTAAAACTATTTATGTTAACAGCGCAGAAGAAATGCATGCGATCTCGATAAGAGAAGCTGCAAATTGTCAGCTTTTTATTGCGTGTGCTGCTGTAGCTGATTATCGGCCAAAACAAAAATTTACTAAAAAAATAAAAAAAGATAATGATTTAATGGATATAAGTCTTGTCAAAAACCCTGATATAGCCAGTGATGTTAGCGCGCTTTCCAATAAACCGTATACAGTTGGCTTTGCAGCAGAAACTCAAGAAAATAATGAATGTTTAGAAAAAATTGCACTTGAAAAATTACAAAGAAAAAAATTAGATTTGATAATAGCTAATGATGTATCTAGTCAATCAATTGGTTTTGATAGTGATTATAATTCTGTTCTAGTAATTGATAAGAACAGCTCAGAAATGTTCCCAAAAACGAGAAAAGCTGAGTTGTCGAGACAGCTAATTTCAAAAATTTCACAAAAGATCAAAATTAAAAATAAAGAGTTATAATGTTCTAAAGGAATGAGATATAAATTTAAATATTACACATGTAATTAGGATCAAAAATGTCATTATCTATTGAAGCGGCTAAGAATATAACAAGGGTTCTTTCAGAAGCATTGCCTTATATTCAGCAATTTACCGGAAAAACCATTGTCATCAAATTTGGTGGTAATGCAATGGTCGATGAGAAGCTTAAAGCTGGTTTTGCTAGGGATGTAGTAATGATGAAACTAGTAGGTATCAATCCAGTAATAGTTCATGGCGGCGGACCCCAGATTGGAAATTTATTAACGGAACTAGGTATTAAATCTCACTTCGTAGATGGTATGAGAGTAACTGATAGCAAGACTATGGACGTAGTTGAAATGGTTTTAGGGGGGGCGGTTAATAAAGAAATTGTTCACCTTATAAATCAAGCTGGTGGAAAAGCTGTTGGAGTTACAGGAAAAGATGGGCAGCTAATCAAAGCCCAGAAATTAAAACTACCTAGAAATGCATCAAAGAAGAAATCTCCTGAGTTGCAAGTACCAGAGATTATTGATATTGGACAGGTTGGAGAAGTTGTATCTATTAATACAGATGTTATAGATATGTTGACTTCAAGTGATTTTATACCAGTAATAGCACCGATTGGAATAGATGATCAAGGAAGATCATATAACATAAATGCAGATTTAGTTGCTGGAAAAATTGCTGAAGTACTTAAAGCTGAAAAATTGATGCTTCTTACAAATGTGTCTGGTTTACAAGATAAAAGTGGTGAAGTTCTAACAGGCTTATCAATACTACAAGTGGATAGATTAATTGCAGATGGTACCGTTTTTGGGGGCATGCTTCCCAAGATTAAGTGTGCCTTAAGTGCTGTTAAATTTGGAACGAAAAGTGCTCATATTATAGACGGTCGTGTTAATCATGCTGCTCTATTGGAGATTTTTACCGACCAGGGTGTTGGGACAAAAATTACTAGCAAAAAAGGATAGGAATTAGTCTGCGAATGGCTATTAAAAAAAATTCTAGGAAACAACAGATATTACAATCTTTAGCCTTGATGCTGGAAAAAACTCCCGGTGGAAAAATCACAACTGCTAAACTAGCAAAACAGATAGGTGTTTCAGAAGCAGCCCTATATCGACATTTTCCCAGTAAAACAAAAATGTATGAAGGTTTGATTGATTTTATAGAGAATACTATATTTAGTCGTATAGTCGTTATTTTAAAAGAAGAAACAGATGTGGCAGAACGCTGCTACAGAATACTCACGCTCATATTAACTTTTTCTGAGCGTAATCCTGGTATAACTAGAATATTAACAGGAGATGCCTTAACTGGAGAAACCACAAAGCTTCATGGGCGCATTAAACAGCTATTTGATCGAATAGAAACTCAACTAAAACAAATTTTACGGGAGGCTGAAGTCAATCATGGTGTTCGCACGACCTATACAGTGTCTGTATCAGCAAATATGTTATTAGCTTTGGGGGAAGGTCGTATGGTTCAGTTTGTCCGCAGTAATTTTGAATATCCTCCAACCAAAAACTGGGAGGATCAATGGTCACTTGCCATGGTTGGTTTTTTTCGAGATTAGTCAGTATCATATTTATAAATGAATAAAAAAATTTAGTCATAGTTTCGATGTATAGCGTAAAATGGACTCTTGACTACATTCTTACCCCATTTCTATGGAGAAAATTAAATCCAGATGCCAGATAAAATTTCACAAAATTCAGTAGGGCTAGTTGTTCCAGAGACTATTAAGTTTGATGAGCCACTAGAATTAGCCTGCGGACTTACTCTAGCTAACTATCAGCTCGTTATTGAAACTTATGGTGAACTCAACGAAGAAAAAAATAATGCTGTCCTTGTATGCCATGCACTTAGTGGTCATCATCATGCTGCTGGATATCACTCCCCAGCTGACTGGAAACCAGGGTGGTGGGATAATTATATTGGGCCTGGAAAACCAATTGATACCGATCGTTTTTTTGTGGTTTGTCCAAATAATCTAGGAGGTTGTCATGGAAGCACTGGACCCAGCTCAGTAAATCCAGAAACAGGAAAAGTATGGGGCATAACATTTCCCCCTTTAAGAGCTAGGGACTGGGTCAAGAGCCAAGCTAAACTTGCTGACAAGCTCGATATAAAAAAATGGGCCGCTGTTATAGGGGGAAGCTTGGGTGGTATGCAAGCTATGCGCTGGGCTCTTGAATTTCCAGATCGTATCAATCATGCAATAGTCATTGCCTCAGCAATGAAACTAAGTGCACAAAATATTGCATTTAACGAAATGGCAAGAAATGCCATCAAATCAGATCCTGATTTTCAGAATGGTAATTTTATTGAAAAAAATACACAACCGCGCAATGGCCTAGCCCTAGCAAGAATGATTGGGCATGTGACATATCTTTCCGATGAACAGATGGGTAGTAAATTTGGTCGATCAATTAGTGCTGGTTCTTTTCAACAGGGCCAATATAACCCAGTTGAATTTGAAGTGGAAAGTTACTTGCGTCATCAGGGTGATGCATTTTCAGGAAGTTTTGATGCGAATAGCTATTTATTAATGACAAGAGTATTAGATTATTTTGATTTGGCTAGGGAATATGACAACGATCCAGTAAAAGCGTTTGGCGTAGCTAAATGTGATTTTATGATAATTTCTTTTTTATCGGATTGGCGCTTCTCTTCAGCACGTTCTGAAGAGATTGTTAGTGCTCTCATAGATGCAAAAAAGAATGTTTCGTATGCTGCTATCCATTCTAATTTGGGACATGATGCATTTTTACTTAAAAACGAAGATTATGAAAAAACTTTGTCTGCTTATATGAATCGTATACTCACTGAGAATAATCGTGAGAAACAAGCTGACGTTAAGACAGGAAAAACATCATGAGCCCACGAACAGATTTGAAAATTATAAAGAACTGGATAATGGCTAACAGCAGAATTTTAGATTTAGCTTGTGGGGATGGAATGTTGCTCAAAGAACTTAGTCTAGAAAAAAAAATTGAGGGCTATGGTTTAGAAATTGATCCAGAAAAAATCAGTGAAGCGATATCGAACGATATTAATGTCATTGCAACCAACCTTGATGTTGGGTTATCTCAATTCTCTGACAAAAGTTTTGATACTGTAATCATGACTGAGGCTCTGCAAGCAATGAAAAATCCAGATCTTGTATTAGACGAGATGCTTAGAGTAGGAAAAAACTGTATTGTAACTTTTCCTAATTTTGGTTACTGGCGCGCAAGGATATCTTTAGCAGTTTATGGTCGTATGCCTGTCACCAAGAAGCTTAACTACCAGTGGTACAATACACCTAATATACATTTCTGTACCGTCTCGGATTTTGAAGAATTATGTGCAAAAAAGAATATTCTCATAAAAAGCAAGGAGTTTGCTGCAGAACATGTTGCTGATAAATTTTTCAAAGGGTTTTTACCTAATTTATTCTCCGATACTGCAATTTACTTATTAAGCAAATAAATAAAGTATATCTAAATACCCTTAGGAGCATCGATCATGCTTAATTTAAAAAAAATTGCTCTAATATGTCTTCTATGTCTATTAAATTCTTCTGCTTTTGCAGATAAAAAACCTTACAAAGAAATCGGTGCATATAGAGTATTTTATAGTGCTTTTAACAGTAGTTTTATCCTACCAAATATTGCTGAAATATATGGTATAGCTCGTGGTAAAGATAAAGGACTTGTAACTATTGGAGTCACTTTAGATGGAAAGATTGGTGGAGTAGAGGCTATTATTGCTGGTAACATTTCAAATATGCTTGCACAGCGAAAAAACTTAAAGTTCATTGAGATTAAAGATCGTGATGCTGTTTACTATATCGCTCCATTCGAGTACTACAATGAAGATTTTTTGACGTTTAAAATTACTGTAAGAACAAAAGAAGAAGATGAAAGTTTTCCGATCTCGTTTCAAAAGAAATTTTATTATGAAAAGTAATAAGATTTGTCATAGTACTTTTATTAGTCATATTAAATTGAAGAACACTAATTTATGAAAGCTGTAATTGCTACAAGCAACCAAGGTAAACTTCGTGAGTTTAAAAGACTATTTGATGATATTGCAATTGAAATTGAGCCACAGTCAAAATTCAACGTACCCGATGCTATTGAAGATGGCTTAAGCTTCGTAGAAAACGCTCTCATTAAAGCTAGGCATGCCTCGAGGCTCACAAATTTACCCTCAATAGCTGATGATTCTGGTTTAGAAGTTGATTATTTGAAAGGAGCTCCAGGAATATATTCATCACGATTTGCCGGTAATGACGCAACAGACGAAGAAAATATATCAAAGTTATTGTTGGCCCTAAATGGTGTTCCTTTCTCTGAGCGTATAGCTCGATATCAATGTGTTATAGTCAAAATGGATCACCCTAATGACCCGACCCCAATTATTGCTCAAGGAAGTTGGGAGGGTTCAATTGCACTTGAAGCAAAAGGTCATCAAGGTTTTGGTTACGACCCTATTTTTTATATACCGGAACTAAAATGTACGTCGGCTGAACTAACAAATAATGTAAAAAACAAAATTAGCCATCGAAGCCAAGCAATGGCTGTGCTATTGAAAAAATTATATTTAATTTCAAATAATGGTTTAAAAAATTAGCTATTAGGTATACGGGGGTATCATGAAAAAAACAGCCACACTACTTGTTAGCTGTCCTGACAAGAAAGGTATCATTGAAGCGGTAACTAGTTTTTTATTGTCTCATAACGCGAACATTTTGCATGCTAATCAACATTTAGACACAGAAAATAATTTATTTTTGATGAGGCTAGAGTGGGATGTTTCAGATTTCTCCCTTTGTGAAAATCAATTTCATTCTACTTTTGAAGAAGTTGCTAAAAAATATAATATGGATTGGCGACTAAAGTCTAATCAAATAAAAAATAAAGTAGCCATAATGGTTTCTCATTACGATCACTGCTTAGCTGATTTACTGCATAAGCATAAAAGTGGTGATTTAGACTGTGAAATTTCGGTTGTTTTAAGCAACCACAAAAATGCAGAAGAGCTAGTTAGCTTTTATGGAATCCCTTTTCATTATATTAAAGTTACCAAAGAAAATAAGGGGGAGGCTGAGCAAAGGCAAAATGAAATATTAAATAGACTAGATATAGACCTGATAATTTTGGCTAGGTATATGCAAATTTTATCTCCTGACTTTATCAGAAGATATCCCGAAAAGATTATTAATATACACCATTCGTTTTTACCTGCATTTATAGGAGCCAAGCCATATCACAGGGCTTATGAGCGCGGTGTAAAATTAATTGGAGCAACAAGCCATTATGTTACTGAAGAATTAGACGGAGGACCAATTATAGAGCAAGATATTGCTCGTGTTTCTCATCGTGATCAGATTTCAGATTTGACTAGAAAGGGTAGAGACTTGGAGAGAGTGGTGCTGTCAAGAGCTATAAGAAGGCATATTGAAAATAGAATATTAATTTATGCAAATAAAACGGTTGTTTTTAACTAAATAATATAAGTACTAAAAACCTTAAAAGTAACTCTATGCATTATCCAAAATTATGCCTCCCTCCCCTTTCACTTTATATTCACATTCCATGGTGCATAAAAAAATGTCCATATTGCGATTTTAATTCACATACAAAAATAGCAGATATACCGGAAAAAGAATATTTAATATCTCTTATAAATGACCTAGATGAATCATTAAATCTTGTTCAAGACAGGAAACTTACTTCAATTTTTTTTGGTGGCGGGACTCCTAGTTTATTTTCAGCAAATGCAATTGGAGAAATACTCGAGGCGGTAGAAAGCCGTATAGGTTTTAAAGAAGATGTAGAAATTACACTGGAGGCTAACCCAGGGGTCTTTGAGCAAAAAAAGTTTGCTGACTATAAGGCTAATGGCATTAACAGGTTGTCTATCGGCATACAAAGTTTTAATGATGTTCAATTAGTAACTCTTGGAAGAATACATTCTTCAGAACAAGCTATTTATGCTGTAGAAAATGCAAAGCTTGCAGGATTTGAAAATATAAACCTTGATTTAATGCATGGTTTACCTGGACAGACGATTGATCTAGCAATGGATGACCTCATATGTGCCATCAAATTAGCCCCTAAACATATTTCATGGTACCAGCTTACTATTGAACCAAATACTGAATTTTTTAATAAACCTCCATTACTACCAACCGATATACTGCTCGAAGATATACAAAATAAAGGAAAAATACTATTAGAAAATTCTGGTTATAAGCAATATGAAGTATCTGCGTATTGTAAAGGAAATAATAAAGCTTTACATAATATGAACTATTGGGAATTTGGAGATTATCTTGGTATTGGGGCGGGGGCTCATGGAAAAATTTCCCTACCAAAAGAAAAAAAAATTATACGGACACAAAAAACTAGGTCTCCAAAGGACTACCTAAATGATCAAAAATTGTATACATCCAAATGCAAAGATATTTCTTTAGAGGAACTACCATTAGAATTTATGATGAACGCACTTCGAATAAATCAGGGTGTTTCAAATGAAATATTTCAAGATAGAACTGGTCTACCTCATACAAACATATTGCCATCGCTAAAAATACTAAAGGAACAACGATTAATTGCAGATTCAGATAAAAATATTTGTGCAACGCAAAAGGGTCGCATGCTACTAAATTCTGTGCTTGAGTATTTTTGAAGACACAAATCCTAGCACCCAAAAAATAAAAGCTAGTAGTAGAGTTACATATATTTAGTTAACACATGTATAATTTAAATTGTTATTCGCAATAAATTTACAATTGTTATTTGTTTGCTGCCTAAAGCAAGTGTTAGTATATAATTATAATTTTTTCTGATCTGTTTACATCAATAATGGAGATTTTCTAATATGAGCGAAAATATCGTTCACGTCACTGATATAAGTTTTGAAAATGATGTTGCAAATTCCAAAATTCCGGTTTTACTTGATTTTTGGGCTGCATGGTGCGGACCATGTAAAATGATTGCACCCATGCTTGACGAAATATCTAATGATTACGCTGACCGCATCAAAATATGTAAGATGGATGTAGATGATAATCCAAATACTCCAAACAAATTTAACGTCAGAGGTATTCCAACTTTAATAATATTTAAGGATGGTAATGTAGAGGCAACAAAGGTTGGCGCTCTCTCTAAAGTTCAACTAATTGAATTTATAGAGTCAAATTTATAATATTAACACCTTATTCACACGTTTAATCTATTGCGATTTACTATTTTGAAGCCTATACTTAAAAAAACTGCAGTATAGTTATCCTAAAATCGAGAAAATCAAAAATTACAACTATAACCCCTGTATGTAGCCATAATACTTTCTTGGCTACTACTCCATTCAAATTTAATAACTGTGTATACCTCTAAATCTATGAATCTAACAGAATTGAAAACTAAACCCATTGACGAGCTTATAAGAATAGCTTCGGAAAATGGTCTTGATAATCTAGCTCGCTCGAGAAAACAAGACGTTATTTTTAGCATATTAAAGCGCCATGCAAAAAGTGGTGAAGATATTTATGGCGAGGGTGTTTTAGAAATCCTTCCTGATGGTTTTGGTTTTTTAAGATCTTCAGATGCATCTTATTTAGCGGGACCAGATGATATTTATGTATCACCAAGTCAAATTCGCCGTTTTAATCTTAGAACCGGGGATTCCATTGCTGGAAAGATTAGGCCGCCAAAAGAAGGTGAGCGCTATTTTGCAATGCTCAAGCTTGATAAAATAAATTTTGATAAGCCTGAAGACGCACGTAATAAAATTTTATTTGAGAATTTAACTCCTCTTTTTCCAGATGAACGTTTAGTTTTAGAAGCGGGAAATGGTTCTACAGAAGATCTAACTGGGCGAATAATTGACTTAATTTCACCGATAGGAAAAGGTCAGCGTGGTTTAATTGTTGCGCCTCCTAAGGTCGGAAAAACTATAATGATGCAGCATACAGCTCAAGCTATTATTCGGAATAATCCTGAGTGTCATATTATCGTACTTCTTATAGATGAAAGACCAGAAGAGGTTACCGAAATGCAACGAACCGTCCGAGGAGAAGTTGTAGCATCAACTTTCGATGAGCCGCCCTCGCGCCATGTGCAAGTTGCAGAAATGGTAATAGAAAAAGCTAAAAGGCTTGTAGAGCACAAAAAAGATGTTGTGATACTACTTGATTCTATTACGCGTCTCGCTAGAGCTTATAATACTGTTCAGCCATCTTCAGGTAAGGTTTTAACTGGCGGTGTTGACGCCCATGCTCTTGAAAGACCAAAACGTTTCTTTGGTGCAGCCAGAAATATAGAACAAGGCGGTAGTCTAACGATTATAGCGACAGCATTAGTGGAAACTGGCTCTAAAATGGATGAAGTAATATATGAAGAGTTTAAAGGCACGGGAAATCTTGAACTGCATTTAGATCGAAAAGTATCCGAAAAGAGGGTTTATCCCGCAATAAATATTAGGCGATCAGGTACACGTCGCGAAGATCTTTTAATGTCTGAAGAAGATTTACAAAAAGTTTGGATTCTTAGAAAATTGCTCCATAGCATGGAAGATTCAGACGCTATTGAATTTCTGATAGACAAACTTAAAGGATCGGCTACAAATAATGATTTTTTCCTTTCCATGAAGAAAAAATAATGTACCTAATAGTTTAAAAATTCTAATAATATCATGGTGATAACCTAGAAATAGACCAATTTTTACCATCTAACCTATACTGAAATCTATCATGAAGACGTTTTTCTCCGCCTTGCCAAAACTCAATCTCAATCGGGACTACTCTGTACCCCCCCCAAAATTTAGGAAACGGTATATCTATATCAGCATATCTCTCTTCTAGACGAGAAAATTCATCTTCAAAAGCTTTTCGAGAATCTATCACTTTGCTTTGTAAAGAGGCCCATGCTCCAATTTGACTATCTCTTGGGCGCTTTTCAAAATAAATTTTAGATTCCTCTTTTGAAAGTAATTGTGCTTTTCCACAAATAATTACCTGGCGATCAAGATTAAACCAAGGAAATAATAGGCTTACATTCGAATTATTTTTTATATCTACAGCTTTGCGACTTTTAAGATTAGTATAAAATGTGAAGCCTTTTTTATTGAACTCTTTCAACAAAACTGTACGTTGCCATGGTTTTCCATTTTTATTAATTGTCGCTAAGGACATAGCAGTGGGATCAGAAAGATTTGCCTGAAGCGCCTCATCCATCCAACAAGAAAATTGATCTATGGGGCAATTTTTAAGTGACTCTCTGGTCAAAGAGTCATATTGATATTCTCGACGAGTATCTTCAAGGGACATTTATGTTCTCCAAAGCATACTAATTTTTAAATCGCTGATCAGATTCAGGGGGAGCGATTTAAAGAAGCCTGACACTCAGTATCCCCTCTACACTAGAGATTTTTCCGAGTAGCTCTTGAGTTGGCTCTGACTCAACATCTATGATGTTGTATGCTATCTCGTTCCTACTCTTATTAACCATATCAATTACATTAAGACTACAATCGGCCAAGAGGGTCAGGACATTTCCTAAAACTTTTGGAACATTATTGTTGCAAAAAGTAATCCTATAACCACCATGTCTTGGCATTTTTGTTTTTGGAAAATTGACCGAATTAGAAATATTGCCTTGCTCAAGATATTCCATCAATTGATCAGCAGCCATAACAGCGCAGTTCTCTTCGGCCTCACTTGTACTAGCTCCAATATGTGGCATTAGCAGTACATCCACACGACCTAAAATATCTGGTGTGGGGAAGTCTGTAACATATTTATTTAGTTTTTTATTATCTAAAGCTTGTTTTACTGCCAATGAATCAACAACCTCCTCACGAGCAAAATTTAATAGAACGGCAGAGCTCTTCATGCATGTTAATGCTTCGCTATTAATTAGATGTTTAGTTGCGTCTAGTGCTGGAACATGCATAGTAATGAAATCTGCCTGAGATAGTAAATTTTGAAGGCTATCCATCTTTTCAACTTTGTGAGACAAGCGCCATGCAGCCTCAACTGACATTGCTGGATCAAAACCAATAACATTCATACCTAATTCTAGCGCCATATTTGCAACCATCGACCCTATAGCCCCAAGGCCTACAACACCCAGTGTTTTTCCTGCAATTTCAGATCCCGCAAATTGACTTTTTTGTTTCTCGAGTAATTTAGACATTTCAGATGGATCTTTAATTTCAGTTAACCCTTGCACATAATTCATACCCCCAAAAATATCTCTCGAAGATATTAAGAGCGCAGATGCAACAAGCTCTTTTACTGCATTGGCGTTTGCACCCGGGGTGTTAAATACAACAACCCCTTTTTGAGTAAATTTATCAATTGGAATATTATTTACGCCTGCTCCAGCTCTAGCAACAGCTTTAACAGTGGATGGTATTTCCTCGTCATGTAATTTTTGGCTTCTAAGTATAAATGCATCTGGATCAGAAACGTTATCGGTTACTATGTAGTTTCCAGCTTCAAAACGACTAAGGCCTTTGGATGAAATTTTGTTGTAGGTGCGTACTTTATGCATGTTTTTTACTCTATGTGTGTATTGATTTAAATATTCCTATAATACCTCATGATATGCCCATTTGATCCAAGGCATTAATGCTTCGAGATCTAAAGAATCTATTGTTGCTCCGCCCCAGATCCTTAAGCCGGCTGGCGCATCACGGTAGGATCCTATATCAAACGCTACCTCTTCTTTTGCCAACAACTTGACTAATTCTTTGACCTTATCGGCCTCTAGATCTAAAATCAAGCAAATGCTAGTATTTGAAATCGTATCAAAATCCGTGGCTAAAAAATTAATCCAATTATTATCTTCAACAAATTTCTTAATAACTTCAAGATTATTTTTTGATCGCAATATTGCTCCTTGGAGTCCTCCAATAGACTTAACCCAATTGATAGCATCGAGATAATCTGAAACACAAAGCATAGAAGGAGTATTTATAGTCTCACCCCTAAATATACCCTCAATCAGCTTACCATTCTTAGTCAATCTAAATATCTTGGGCATAGGCCAGGGTGGCGTATAGCTCTCAAGTCGCTGGACTGCACGCGGGCTTAGTATGATGACTCCATGAGCACCCTCACCACCTAAAACTTTTTGCCAACTAAAAGTTACGACATCAAGTTTTTCCCATGGCATATCCATAGCAAAAACAGCAGATGTTGCATCACAGATAGTAAGACCTTTTCTATCAGATGCGATCCATTCTGCATTGGGCACTTTGACCCCAGATGTAGTGCCGTTCCATGTAAAAACAATATCGTTATCTGGATCTGCTTTGCTAAGATCGGGGAGATGCCCATAATCGGCGGAAAAAGATTTTACATTTTCGAGTTTCAGTTGCTTTAAAATATCAGTTACCCAGCCTTTACCAAAAGACTCCCATGAGAAAACGTCAGTATTTCTCTGCCCAAGTAGAGACCACATAGCCATCTCGAAAGCACCAGTATCAGAAGCTGGGACGATACCAACTAAATAATCTTTTGGTAAACCTAGTACCTCTGATGTTTCAAGACAGGCTCGCCCCAAAGCAGCTTTTCCGACCGCAGCACGATGCGAGCGCCCCAATGCCTGAAGATCTAGATTATTTACATCGTAGCCGGGCCTCTTACTACAGGGCCCTGAAGAAAAATTAGGATTAGTCGGTTTTATTGATGGTTTCATAATTTTTTGCCTGAAAATATTTAGCATTAAAAATTTAAGGGGATTTTCTCAATACAAATCCATTAAAACTTTCATATTAAAAACTTACTTTAAGTGCAATAATTTATTTAATTTAAGTGCTATTTGAATAAATCGCGTTCTTTTTTTATTAAGAAAGAGGCAACTTTCAGCATATCACTTTGACTACCAGCAGTTCTTCCTGAGATTCTATATTTTCCATTGATTACTATTTCTGGTGTGCCCCTTAACCTATATTTTTCCTGTTTTTTTTCTGCGATATCCACAGCCATTTCAATGGTTCCTGAGTTAAATATTTTAGAAAAATCTTTTGGATCTGCACCATGAGAAATGAAGATATCTGCAATTTCATTCTCACTTTTCAATTTTTTATTTTTAAGATTCATAGCATCAAAGATAGCGCTATGAACTTTATCAAAAATATTTAAGGCTTTTGCTGAATAATATGCTTTTGCATGTAGTCTCATCTCGGCCTGCCAAACCGCCGGCACACCAACAAAATAGACATCATCCAGCTGATTTTTTTGCCACAACTCAAGTTTCTCTTTAAAAGTATAACAATGACTGCAGCCATACCAAAATAAATCTACGACCTCTACTTTTGAAGAATCTTTAGTCAAAACTGGTTTTGAGAGAATTTCGAAATGTACACCAGATTGATAAGTTTCTGCTGACACTTGATAAATCAATATAAAAGATATAATTCCAGCTAACAAAAAATTAGTCAAAACATTCATAGTCTATAAAATCCTTTCTATCATGTATATTCGTAGAACGTTACTTTATGATAATGTATTGTAAAAGACGACTGTATCAGTAGCTTCAGAAAAAATATCTAGTAAGCAAACTTGATTATTTCAGTCCAGCAATAAAATTAGCTACCGCATCTATTTCTATATCGCTCATATGCTCGGCAACACCTCGCATAATCTTGGAATCTCCATCATTATTTCTAGCACCTTCGTTCTCTGGATCATGTGCACCAGTTCGCCATGCTCGTAATTGCTTAGCTGTATATTGTGCATATTGGCCGCCCAACATAGGGTACCCTGCAGGACTATTACCCTGTCCAGAGGGCGAATGGCAACCAGTGCAGGCAGGGACACCAGTTTCTATATTTCCCCCTCTGTATATAGCTTCACCGAGCTGCAAATTTTCTTCTTGAGCACCAGATATTTGCATTTTCTTCGATGCATAGTAAGCAGCCATATCAGATAAATCCTGCTCAGAAAAAGAGTCAAGTATCCCAGTCATTGAAGCTATCTTGCGACGCCCATACTTTACGTCTTTAAGTTGCTTTGTAAGGTACTTTTCACCCTGTCCCGCCAGTTTTGGAAAAGAAGGCACAACACTGTTTCCGTCACCGCCATGACAACCCGCGCACATCGCTATTTTTGATTCTCCGGCTGCTGGATCTCCAGAGGCGAAAACCACTAAAGGGCTCATGATACAACAAGAAACTATAACAAAATTTAAAATCGTTCTTTTCATTAGCTTAATCCATTCTCCGCATACTGGTAGTATATATAAATTAGTGTTGTCTGGCTTAAAACTCAGGCATTATATACCAATTTTTTCCTTATCCGAATAGAGAAATACGACACATCATAGGCTAAATATGTCTAATACTATTTTATTTAATAAAACTAGTTTTTTAATGAGCGCTCCTTCTGTTAAACAGTCACCTGCTGATGAGGGTAAGGAGGTTGCTTTTGCTGGGCGATCTAATGCTGGTAAGTCGAGTGTTATTAATACTTTGACGGACAACAAAAAACTTGCAAGAACCAGTAAAACTCCGGGTCGCACTCAATTGCTTAATTTTTTTTCCCTAAGTGAAGATCGTCGTTTGGTTGATCTTCCAGGTTATGGGTTTGCTAAAGTACCAGCTGCTGTTAAAAGAGTCTGGAATCGTAATCTTGCAGGATATCTTCAAGAAAGACAATCTCTTGTGGGGGTGATTATATTGATGGATATCCGGCATCCACTTCAGAAATATGATTGGCAAATCATACGCTGGGCGTCAGAGTCTAAGATGCCTGTTCATTTATTACTGACAAAATCAGACAAATTGAAAAGAGGGGCCATAAATAATACGCTTCTGAGTGTAGAAGAAGAGCTAACTAAAGAAAAGTTAAGTGCTAATTTTACTATACAAGCTTTTTCATCAATTAAGAGATTTGGTCTTGACGAGTTAAAACATAAATTAGCAACCTGGTTAGATTAAATTATACCCATAAAAAAACCCAATCATCGGCGGTGATTGGGTTTAGGTGTTACGCTAGGAGAGAAAAGTCTTTATTAGGAAAAAACAAAAATCTTTGTTGCGTATTAGGTTAGACGCATCTTAACGAAAAAGTTCAATAAAAAATAAAAAAATTTAATGTGCTTCATCCCAATTTGCACCGCTACCTAAATCTACCAATAATGGTATGCTTAAATTTACAACTCCTGTCATTAATTTTACCAAGCCCTCTCTGATGATTCCTTCTTCGACCTCTGGTACTTCCAAAACAAGTTCATCATGCACCTGCATTATCATTCTAGAGCTTAATCCTTCTTTTGATAACCAACTATCTACTTCTATCATTGCTAATTTAATTATATCTGCAGCGGTACCTTGCATTGGAGCGTTAATAGCTGTTCTTTCCGCCGCCTGCCTTCGCATGCCATTACTCGAATTTATTTCAGGTAAATAAAGTCGGCGTCCAAATAAAGTTTCCACATAACCTCTTTCAGAGGAGCTCTTGCGAGTATCATCCATATAAGCTTTTACATCAGGATAGCGACTAAAATATTTATCTATGTACACCTGAGCCTTTTGCCTACCGATATGCAACTGGCGACCCAAACCAAATGCTGACATACCATATATTAATCCGAAATTAATTGCCTTAGCGCTTCTGCGTTGGTCCTTTGTGACTTTGTTCAAGTCAACACCGAATACCTCTGCTGCTGTTGCCTGATGAACATCCATTCCTTGTAAAAATGCATTAGTTAAACCCTCATCTGAGGATAAATGAGCCATTATTCTTAACTCTATTTGTGAATAATCGGCAGCTAATATTTTAGTTCCTTTTGGTGCCACAAACGCTTGTCTAATTCTTCTTCCTTCTGATGTTCGAATTGGAATATTTTGTAAGTTAGGGTCTGATGAAGAAAGTCTGCCAGTTGCAGTTATAGCCTGATGATACGATGTATGTATTCTACCAGTTATTGGGCTAATCATTTGAGGAAGCTTATCTGTATAAGTGGATCTTAGTTTGGATAGAGTGCGGTACTCTAATAATATTTTAGGTAAAGGATAATCTATCGCTAATTCAGTCAAAACCTCTTCTTTAGTCGAAGGGGCTCCTTTTGCGGTTTTTTTTAAAACTGGAATTTTTAGCTTTTCAAACAGAATCTCCCCTATTTGTTTTGGGGAAGCTAGATTAAACTCGCTCCCAGCCAGTTTATATGCATTTTCTTCTATTTCTTTAAGCCTCAAACCTAATTCTTTACTATGTGTATGCAACAATTTAGCGTCTACTAGTGCCCCATTTCTCTCAATGGAAGACAGAACAGGTATAAGTGGGATTTCTATATCTCTAAATACTCTTAATGGGCCTATCTGGTTCTCTAAAAGCGGAAAAATATTTTGATGGAGCTGTATAGTTATATCAGCATCTTCTGCAGCATAAGATGCTGCAATCTCTAAAGGAATTTGATTAAAAGTAAGCTGACTAGAGCCTTTACCAGCAACCTCCTCGAAACTTATTGTTTTTGTGTCTAGATATTTTAAAGCGAGGCTATCCATATCATGTCGGCTATCTACTGAGTTTAGAACATATGACTCAAGCATAGTGTCAAATTTTACTCCTGATAAGAAAATTCCATAATTTTTTAAGACGTTCATGTCATATTTGAGATTTTGGCCAAGCTTAAAAATAGAGGGGTCTTCAAGAATTTTTTTTAATTTTTGTAAAGTTTTTTCACAGTTCATCTGTACTGGTGCACCAAGATAATCATGCCCTAGAGGTACATAGACTGCCTTGAACGGTTCAATAGCGAAAGATACGCCAACGATTTTGGCTTCCATATAATTTAAACTTGTTGTTTCAGTATCAAATGAAAAATATTTAGCTGACTCAAGCTTCTCTATCCAGCTCTCAAATTCAGTCTCTGAATATATAATATGATAGTCAACTTTTCTGGTCTCTGCGGAAATGCTTGTATTATCTTCATGTTGATGAGTAAGTATCTCATTAGCCCATGTTTTTAATTCTAATTTTTTGAACCAAAAAAGAAGTACTTGATCGTCTGTTTTTTCGTTGATGAGGCTATCAATAGTTCGATCAAGTTCAACATTTGTTTTTATCGTTGCTAGCTTATACGACAAATCTGCTAAGTCTTTATGATCCAGCATCTTTTGTGGTATTTTTTTTGCACCTCGGAATCCTAGTTCAGCAATAGTTTCGACATCATTATATATATCTTCGAGGCCACCAATTCCTTGCAACATACCCAATGCTGTTTTTTCTCCGACTCCAGGTACCCCAGGTATATTATCTGACTTATCACCCACAAGAGCCAAATAATCAATTATAAGTTCGGGGGGTACACCAAATTTATTAATTACACCCTGTCGATCCATAAATTTATCTGTCATTGTGTTGATAAGACTTACATACGGGCCTACTAACTGAGCCATATCTTTATCGCCAGTAGAAATTATCACATTTCTTTCTTGAGCTGCCGCGCTTAATGCTAGAGTTCCAATAACATCATCTGCTTCAACACCTTTTTCAATGAGTATCGGCAAGCCCATCGCTTCAATAATTTTATGAATAGGCTCTATTTGTAAACGTAAGTCATCTGGCATAGGTGGCCTTTGTGACTTATATTCTGCATATAAGTTGTCTCTGAATGTTTTACCTTTAGCATCAAAAACGACCACAATTGGACTATCTGGATAATCTTTTATCATTCTTCGCATCATCGCTATGACACCTTTAACCGCACCTGTTGGCTGGCCAGAGGATGTTGTTAACGGAGGCAAAGCATGAAATGCTCTATAGAGATATGATGATCCATCTACTAAAATTAGCGGGGTATCATTAGCCATATATATCTACCATCGTCATAAATTAATTTTACTTTAAACACTCTACGACTGTTTCAGATAATTTACTAAGAAAATCTATATAACTATTTTTCCTTAAGGGAACATTATGTCCCATTAAATCCAATTCTCTAGACTTTATATTGAACTTTTCTGATAATTGATTTGCTGCTTTACTACTGTGTTGAGGGTCGGTAAAAATACAAGAAGTCTTATCACTTATTTTATTGAGATTGCCCTTATGTTTAGCGCTTGGAGAAATATCATCTGTTAAATCAATTACACCTAATTGATTAAGATCATAATAATCAATGAAGTGACGATATCCATCATGCGCTACTAAGAACCCTTTATGTTTTATTTCTTCAAGCCTAGAACTAATTACTGTATCCAAAGATCTTATTGATGCTTCAAAATTTTTTGTATTTTTTTTAAAAAATTCTTTTTTGTCAGGATATTTTTTTCCCAGAGAGTCATTTATTACTGCGACAATCCTCATAGCATTTTTTGGACTTAGCCAAATATGAGAATCCCTGTTATCCAGAGTAGCTTCATTGCTTTCATGCTCATTATGATGTCCGTGGTGGTGAACCGAATGATTATGGCTGACCTCGCCAACGAATTTAGGCCAACTAAGATCGTCAATATCAATTAATTTAATTATATTTGATGAACCATGAGTTTTAACTGCTTTGGATATTCCGCTTTCAAGATTAGGGCCTACCCAGAAAAATAAATCAGATTCTTTGATTAATTTAATATCTGAAAACTTAAGGCGAAAATCATGTGGTGAAATATTGCCTGGTAGCAATATTTTTACTGGGGTCTCATCACCAGTAACAGCTTTGATTAACATAGCTATGGGTCTAATAGAGCTCGCTATAGATATACTTTGTGACGCAAATACAGGATTGACAATCAATGATATGGTTAGTATTAATAAGAAAGACCTCAACATTTTTTATACCTCTAAAATAATTTTAATGTTACATTATAACAATAACATATATCTCATTCAGTAAATTGAACAAATTTGATTTAATTAAGGTTCAAATAAAGTAATAGTGTTATATTATAACATCATGATAATTAGGTGGTAATTATGTTAGCATATTCTCGTCTTGCATATAAAGACCATGACCATGATCAATGCATTGTTGCTGCTTTACAAAAAGCTAAAGTAATATGCGAAAAAAAGAATGTTCGACTCACTTTAATAAGAGAAGATGTTTTTAAGGCTGTCTGGTCTAGCCACCAACCCGTTGGAGCTTATGATATAGTTGATAGTTTATCTCTAAACATCAATACAGGGAAACGGATTAAAGCCCCCTCAGTATATCGGGCCTTAGAATTTCTAACAAAACTTCGTTTAATTCATCGTATAAGTACATTAAATGCATATATAGGCAGATCTTTTCCTGAAAAAATATATAATAATTTTTTTCTTATCTGTCGTAATTGTCATGCCACTGCTGAATGCAGTACCGACCAAATTAATAATGTAATTGAGCATACAGCAGAAAGAACAGGCTTTGTAGTTGAACAACAAGTAGTTGAGATAATTGGTTTATGCCCAGATTGCAAATAGGAAAATAAAGTATGAATTCCCCGCTAATTACTCTTAATAAGATAAGCAAATATCATAATACGAAAACAACCTTATCCTCTGTAAGTTTATCTATAAATCCGGGGCAAATTATTACACTTATTGGTCCCAACGGCGCAGGTAAAACAACACTTGTAAAAATTATTCTTAATCTGATAAATATCGATGAGGGAGAAGTTTTTCGATCTCCTGATTTACGAATTGGTTATATGCCACAAAAGCTTCATATCGACCCAACTCTTCCAATCACTTTGGAAAGATTTTTAAAGCTAACTGAAAAAAATACTAAAATGTGTAGTGATGTTTTAAAAGAAGTGGGAATTATAGATCTGATGAAATGCCCGTTATCGTCATTGTCAGGTGGTGAAATGCAAAGAGCTCTTTTGGCTCGTGCAATTTTATGCAAACCGAACTTCTTAGTACTCGATGAACCTGTGCAGGGTGTCGATGTTGCTGGGCAAGAGGCTCTCTATAAGCTTATAGCGGAGTTACATAAAAAGCTAAATTGTGCAGTATTAATGGTGTCTCATGATCTACATGTAGTAATGTCCTCAACAAATGAAGTCTTATGTTTAAATAATCATGTATGTTGCCATGGTCGACCTGATCAAGTGAGCAAGAATCCTGCATTTATAGAACTTTTTGGTGAAAATACCAATACTTATGCTACATACACACATCATCACGACCATAAACACGGATTACATGGAGCAGTAAAATCATCAAAGTTAGATGAAAATGGACATAGTCATGATTGATGTTCTTTTATATGCATTACTTGCCGGTATAGGTGTTGCATTAATAACCGGGCCTCTTGGTACATTTATTGTATGGCGACGTATGGCGTATTTTGGAGATACACTAGCACATTCGTCATTACTGGGAATAGCTCTCGGTTTAATTTTTTCAGTTAACCCAACAGTATCTGTCATTTTCACTTGTCTCGTGTTTGCATTAATACTCGTCGGATTAGAGCAAAATAAGAATCTTGCTTCTGATACATTACTTGGGATACTTTCGCATACATCTTTAGCGTGTGGATTAGTTGTAATTACGTTGATGCCAGATGTAAAGATAGACTTGATGAGTCTTTTATTTGGTGATCTTTTAACCGTAAATTTTAAAGATGTAATTACTGTATATACGATTAGTGCTATTACATTGTTATTATTAGTAAAAATATGGAGCCCGCTATTAGCAATAACTATTGATGAGGATTTAGGTAGGACTGAAGGTATAAAATTTAAATTAGTTCGAATGATATTTATGCTTATTATTGCACTAGTGATCGCCGTTGCTATGAAAGTGGTTGGAGTACTACTGATAACCTCACTGTTGATCATTCCAGCAGCTACTGCAAGGAATTACTCAAAGACACCAGAACAGATGGCTATTTTTGCAAGCCTAATAGGCTCTTTATCTGTTGTATTAGGCCTGCTAGCATCATGGTTTATAGACACTCCTGCTGGGCCATCGATAGTTTTAAGTGCAGGATCACTATTTTTGCTTTCGCTCACTAATAAAAATAAATAAAACTATTGTTTTTTATCGAAGGCTAACATAATTGAGTTTAAGGAAACTTCCATTTTTTCTGGGTCAAATGGCGGCCTAAAGAAACCGTGATAGTGTCCATAGGGATTAATGATAACTATATTGCCACTATGATCAATTGTGTAATTTTCTTCACCTAGTGGAACTTTTGAATAAGGGGCGTTCAACTGAACTCCAAGGCTCATTAATACGTATTTGCTAGCTGTGGCTCCTATAAAATCTTCGTTAAAATAAGTTACATACTGAGAGAGTTTTTCTGCAGTGTCTCTCTCTGGGTCTAAAGAAATCAATGCAATCTGTACCTTATTTTGATCCTCCCCAGATAAGGATTCATAAAAATT